>Ga0207865_100696_pt1 | contig 33057 bp, 31 predicted proteins | sample HigsolmetaAR204D_FD_184836 | JGI IMG/M metagenome (GOLD analysis project Ga0207865, IMG submission 184836) | Ionic liquid and high solid enriched microbial communities from the Joint BioEnergy Institute, USA - AR20-4-D (SPAdes) (version 2) ...
AAGCTATGATGCGTCCTTCTGCCATCGTAAAAAGCCAGTTCTTATGACCATCACAGAAAAAAAGACTAAAATTACCGGTTTCAGGAATCAGGTTCCAAAACTATCCGCGGACGATCACGGATTCAGGAGTAACATTTACAGACCGCAACATTTGGCTTATCTGGAAGAGAAGAGCAATGAAGGAAAAATTTTCGCAAGAGGGCGTTTTGCAGACGGTTGGGGCGGCATGGTGATATACCAGTGCGAATCTCTGGAAGAAGCGCGGGAACTTGCGGAAAATGATCCGTACATCATTTATAAAGCGCGTAACTATGAAATTCATGAATGGGAAATGGTATTTTGCGCAAAAAACTGACGTCAAAAGCCGAACACATTTCCGCCATGATTTTTCAATAAAAAGCCCGATTCCCGCTGACGCTGAACCGGGCTTTTCGATATATTCATATAAGAATCAATGTTATGCGTGAACGGTTTTATTTCTTCGCCGCTTCGTAACGTTTGCCGACTTCGTCCCAATTGATCACGTTCCAGAAAGCGGCAATGTAGTCGGGACGTTTGTTTTGATATTTCAAGTAGTAAGCATGCTCCCAAACGTCCAGTCCGAGTATGGGGGTCAGGCCTTCCATAATCGGGCTGTCTTGGTTGGCGGTGCTGTGCACGACAAGCTTGCCTTCTTTGTTTACCGACAGCCATGCCCAGCCGCTGCCGAAGCGTGTTGTAGCCGCCTTTGTAAATTCTTCTTTGAATTTGTCAAATCCGCCCAATTCGTTGTTGATGGCATCAGCCAGCGCTCCTTTAGGCTGACCGCCGGCGTTCGGAGCCATGATTTGCCAGAACAAGGAATGATTCGCATGGCCGCCACCGTTGTTGCGAACAGCAGTGCGGATGCTTTCGGGTATCGCATCGAGATTTGCGATCAATTCCTCAACGCTTTTGTTTTGCAGATCGGCATGTCCTTCCAGCGCCGCGTTTAGGTTGTTTACATAGGTCGCATGATGACGATCATGATGAATGATCATCGTTTGCTCATCAATATAAGGCTCCAGCGCGTTACTGGGGTACGGTAATGCCGGTAATTGGTGTGCCATCAATGAATACCTCCTAAATTTATGTAATTTGCAGATCAATTTTATTATCCCGCATTTTTTATAATAAATCAACAAGTATGTATCTTAAGTGATCTTCGTTTTGCCAACCCGACCGGAATGTTGAAAACCGGGGCAATAAAACAGTGCTTGGTTTCATATAATGGTAAAAAACGTTCAATGGTAAAAAAACGTTTTATGGTAAAAAAACGTTTTATGGTAAAAAACGTTAAATGTTAAAAACGTTTAATGCCAAAAAACGTTGCGGGAGGAACCCGCTATGGAATAAGCCCAAGGGACTCGACACCAAACGATGATTTTTTTAAAATTTTGTTTAAAAGCTCAGCAGGAAAAACTCGTTTTTTGTCGTAATTATGAAAACTATGCCACGAAACTAATTTTTGTACGGGGAGAGACCGAGATGCTAATTCGTTCTTTTAAGTTGTCGGATCATATTGCGGTAACCAGACTCTTCGAGGAAGTATTGTCCGATGATTGTTACAAGGAGACGATGGAAGCTTTCGCCCGTCAAATTTCATGGGATTGCGAATTGGTGTTAGTAGCCGTGGAAGGCGATGAGGTCATTGGTGTAATTGTGGGAACGATTGACAATAATAAGGGATATTATTACCGCATTGCCGTCTCTGCCAATCACCGCGGGAAAGGTGTGGGGAAATCGTTGATACAGGCTCTTCGTCGGCGTTTTGAACAACGCAAGGTCAGCAAAATTATGGTTTCCGTGGATGCGCATAACGAAGTGGTTTTGCCTGTGTATGAAGCGATGGGTTACAGCGCAAACGATTTCTACCGTTCCACTCACCGTTTGAAAATTGTAAACGGATGAGTGCCATTGGACAAAAAATGCCGAGTCCGTACGATTCTCCCATAACATGGTGCAAAAAAGCGTATTGTTCCCCGTATTTCCAAAAGGGGAAAATACGCCTTTTCTTTTAAGAACCCGGGTTGTAAGTTATAATAATATGAAGTGTAAATTATGAAGTGTAATTTGCTTAAGTTTGGCGAAAAGGAAGCGGATGCCATCAAACGAATGTCATCCGATGTCGGGAGGAACGCATGAAAGAAGTTGCCATCTACACGGATGGGGCGTGTTCGGGTAATCCCGGCCCGGGAGGCTGGGGAGCGGTATTGCTTTATGGCAATCATCGCAAAGAAATATCGGGCGGCCACAGGCATACGACAAACAACCGGATGGAATTGACCGCGATTATCGAGGCGTTGAAACATCTGAAAGAGCCGTGCAAGGTGAAAGTATACAGCGATTCGGCCTATGTGGTCAATTGTTTCAAACAGGGGTGGATCGAGAACTGGCAACGAAACGGTTGGTTAAACAGTAAAAAGGAACCGGTGGAAAATCAGGAACTTTGGAAAGAACTTCTCCAATTAATGCGGATCCACCAGGTTGAGTATGAAAAAGTAAAGGGACATAGCAGCGATGCTTTGAACAACCACTGCGATTTTTTGGCGAGAGAGGCGATCAAGAAACTGTCGTGAGGTGACGGGCCATGGCGATGATGACCACCGAATCATCCCCGAAAGAATGGATACAACTGAAACAGGAGATCCGCGACCATGCGCCCCGGCTCGGCATCGACAAAATCGGATTCGCCGCGGCCGACCCGTTTACGGAATTGAAGCAAATTTTGTTGGAACACCGGAATAAAGGTTATGAATCGGGATTTGAAGAGCCCGATATTGAGAAAAGGGTGAATCCGGAATTAAGTTTCGCTAAACCCCGCTCCATCATTTCGATTGCTGTCGCTTATCCTTCGCGTTTGGACAAGGCGCCCCGGTCGGCTCCCGGTGCTTATCGCGGCATGATTTCCCGATCGGCCTGGGGAAAAGATTATCATCATGTGCTGCGGGAAAGGTTGCGGCGACTGGAAGCATTCATTCGCGAAAGAGTTGCCGATGCCCGCATGGAAAGCATGGTGGATACCGGCGCGCTTGTGGACCGCGCTGTTGCCCAGCGCGCGGGAATCGGCTGGATCGGGAAAAATTGTTCGACCATTACGCCGGAATTTGGTTCCTGGGTTTTCCTCGGGGAAATGATCACCAATCTGCCGTTCCCCCCGGATCAACCCGTGACGGAAGATTGCGGGGATTGCACCCTTTGCATAGATGCCTGCCCCACCGGAGCGTTGGTAGGCCCGGGACAATTGAACGCCAAAATATGCCTGTCCTTCGTTACTCAAACCAAAGGGGCCGTGGCCGACGAACTGAAGGAGAAAATCGGGAACCGCTTGTACGGATGCGATACATGCCAGTTGGTCTGCCCGAAAAACAAAGGGAAAAATTGGACGCATCAACCGGAATTTCAACCTGATCCGGAGCTTGTAAAACCGCTTCTTTTGCCCCTGTTAACGATGAGCAACCGCGAGTTCAAGGAAAAATACGGCAACAGCGCCGCGTCCTGGCGCGGGAAAAAACCGATTCAGCGTAATGCCGTCATCGCCTTGGGCAATTACAAGGATAAAAGCGCGGTCCCCGCGTTGAGGGAATTGCTCCATTCCGATCCGCGGCCGGACATTCGCGCGACGGCGGCCTGGTCTTTGGGGAAAATCGGCGGCGCCGGGGCACGGGAAGCGTTGGAACAGGCATTGGAGCAAGAACGTGATGAGCAAGTCAGAAAGGAGCTGATCCGGTCTCTTGAGCGCATTAATGATCTCTGAAATGGAATCTCCCGTCGGAACGTTGCTGCTGGGGATGTATAACGGGGAATTGTGCTGTGTCGAATTCGGGCGGCTGGATCAGCTCTCGGTTTCGCTGAAGAAATGGGCTTGGCGTTGGACAGGCGCGGACCGGCTCGTTGCCGACGAAAGGGCGTTACAGCCGTATCGCAATGAATTGGAGCAGTATTTTGCCGGGAACCGCAAGACATTCGATCTTCCCGTCCGATTGTACGGCACCCCGTTTCAAACGCGCGTATGGAACGCTTTGCGCTCGATCCCTTACGGGGAAACCCGCTCATACAAGGAAGTGGCGAAGATGATCGGTGCCGACAAAGCCGTCCGGGCTGTGGGCGGGGCAAATCACCGCAATCCGGTATCGATCATCGTGCCTTGCCATCGCGTGATCGGCTCTGACGGCTCGATGGTGGGATATGGGGGAGGATTGTCCGTTAAAATCCGGTTGCTTGAACTGGAAGCGAAATATAAGTGAAATTGGCAAGACGAGTTCTCTGAAAACAGGGTGGAGAGGAGAACCCTCATGAAGTATGTTCATATTGACAATGTGGAACCGGGCCAGTTCTTGGGCAAGACGATTTTTTCCGGAAACGGCGTCGTGTTGTTGTCCGAAGGCGTGCAACTTACCGTTTACATGATTACCACCTTGCGCCGGATCGGCGTCACCATGTTGTACATCAAAGACCCGCAGTTTGACGACATCGAAATCGATGATGTGGTATCGGAAGAAACAAAGCAAGCTTTGATGAGGCAAATGGGGGAGTTGTTCGAGTCGATACGTTCCGGCAAAGATATCAATTACAGAAGTTTGAGTTTCAGCATCGATCATTTGCTGGGCGATATCATAAACAACCGGGAAGTGCTCATTCAGTTGTCGGACATCCGCACCAAGGACAATGCGCTTTACGTCCATTCGCTCAACGTTTGCATGATGGCTACGCTGGTAGGGGCGAACATGGGCCTTCCCTATTCGCAGCTTAAGGAACTGGCCATCGGCGCTTTGCTTCACGATATAGGAAAGTTGGAGATCACTGCCGATGACAACTCCGAAGATGTCCGCAAGCACCATACATGGCGCGGATTCGACATTTTGAAAAGCAAGCGCGAGTTCAGTCTCTTGAGCGCGCATGTGGCTTTCCAACATCATGAAGCCGTTGACGGGACAGGCGTTCCCAGAGCCCTGACAGGCGAAAACATTCATCTGTATGCCAAGATAACCGCCGTTGCCAATTTGTATGACAATCTGCTGTTCGATTTGGCCTCGGGAAAGCGCATGCTCCCGCATGAAGCTTGCGAGTATTTGATGGCGTGGGCCGGAACGAAACTGGATCATGAAGCGGTCATCCAGTTTTTGAAATGCGTATCGATCTATCCGACGGGCATATCGGTCCGCCTTTCCACGAAGGAAGTCGGCGTGGTTGTCGGGCAACACAGGGGCTTGCCCGGACGGCCGGTTGTTCGTGTGGTGAAATCGGCTTCGGACGGCGACCTGGAAGTGAAAGAAGTGGATCTTGCCAAGGAGACGACGGTGTTCATCGAATCGGTCATCGTCTAGTCATCGCGCAATCATCGTGTAATCATCATCGTGTCATAGAAAGATCGAAAATCTGATTGTAAAGCGGGAAACCGTTTGTCATGCGCCGGAAAAACGTGTTATGATGGCGGTAATATGCCGCGAAAATGATTGCAGGGGGACATTTTGGATGTGGAATTACATCATACCGATTGTTACGTTCATCGCCGGTTTGGTCGGCGGATTTTTCATCGGGGTATTTTATCTCCGCAAACAACTGGAGGCCATGCAGAATAATCCCGAGTTGCTGAAGAAAATGGCCAAACAAATGGGTTACAATATCAACAAGCAACAACTGAACAAAGTGCAGCAAATGATGAAAAAACAAAAATGGAAATAAACTGAAATCGCCCTGCCGCGGAGCAGCTTGTGCGCACAGGAGGGATGAACCATTCAAGCGAAAGAGTATCGAAATAAAAAAGTGGCCGAGAACAGGGAACAACTGGAGTATCACGTGCGCGAAATTTTGAGGCTGATCGGTGAGGATGTCAACCGCGAGGGACTGTTGGAGACGCCGGCCCGGGTCGTTCGCATGTATGAAGAAGTATTCGCCGGCTACGATGCCGATTACCAGGAAATACTGGGGGTTACCTTTGACGAGAAGCATGAGGAACTGGTCATCGTAAAAGACATCCATTACTACAGCCAATGTGAACATCACATGGCGCCATTTTTCGGCAAAATCCACATCGGTTACATACCGAGCGGCAAAATTGCCGGATTAAGCAAATTCGCCCGGCTGGTTGACGCCGTTACCCGCCGGCTGCAGGTACAGGAACGCATTACGTCGGAAATTGCCGACATTTTGGAGAATGTGCTGAAACCCCATGGCGTGATGGTTGTCGTGGAAGGGGAACATCTCTGCATGTGCGCCCGCGGCGTCAAAAAATACGGCAGCAAGACCGTCACTTCCGCGGTCCGGGGAATTTTCCGCAGGGACGCGGCGGCGCGAGCCGAATGTTTGTCACTGCTTAAAAACTAACAATAAAAAAGAATGAAGCTTGGCGTTTTTGCCGAATCGGCGAAAAAGCAGGGGCCTTCTCTCAAGTCAGCGGAAAACCGTCGGGAGGAGGCCTTTAGCTTTTCAGGCCCGCTTTAACCCCGGAAGCGATGACTGATCCAACAGCAGGAACGCCATATGGTTATCCAATGCGAAGTTGGCCGCTCCCAAAGCATCCCCGATTTCGATCAGCGATGCGGTCACCACTTCGGTCGAAGCGGAAAGGGGAATCATCGCGCGTTGCCGCATCACTTTGATGGCGGATTGCACATAGATATCGCATTTCCGCGGAATCGATCCGCCCAATATGATCACTTCGGGGTTAAACAAATTGACGAGGTTGGCCATGGCAATGCCCAGATAGGTGGCGGCCTGAACGATCACTTTCACCGCCAGCTCATCTCCCTCGTCGGCCGCTTTGCAAACGTCCTCGGCCTTCAACAGCTGCAGATCGTAATCCGGATCCGTATACAGGGAAGAAGGCTCTCCGGAGCGGAGCAACATCCTTGCGTGTTTCTCGATAGCCGGACCGGCGCACAGAAGCTGCAGACAACCGTTGTTGCCGCAGGGGCATAAAGGTCCGTCCGGATCCACGGTGATATGTCCGACTTCCCCGGCGCCCCCGATCGCTCCCGGAATCAACTGCCTGTCGATAAATAACCCTGCCGCTACCCCCGTACCGACCCCGATGTAAATGAGCTGATTATACTTCCGTCCCGAACCGTACCTGCATTCCGCCAGCCCCCGGGCCCGATGGCGGTTGACGACCACGGTTTGCCAGCCCAATTTCTCGCTCACCATCTTTCCGATTTCCACGTTCGACCATCCAAGATCGGAAGCGCTGCGGATGACTCCGCTGCGCGTATCGACGAGTCCGGGCGTACCGAGACCGAGCAAAGGGATAATCCCGCAGTCCATGTCGATGAAATCGGCAATATGATCGGACAGCGTTTGGACCGCCGTTTCCGGAGAAGCGTCCAGAATCGGAATTTTCGCCGATTTCACCACGTTTCCAAGCAAATCAAACGCGCCAAGCGTCCATGCCTGGTTGTCCAGCGAAGCGCCCAAGATGACCCGGGAGTGAGGAGTGAGTTCCAATGCAATGGCCGGACGGCCGCCTGTGTATTGCCGGGTCTCTGTTTCCCTGACGAGGTTGCTTTCGATTAATTCGGCAATGGCGGTAGATATGGTCGCCCTGCTCAAACCGGTGACCTCGGTCAAATCGATTCTGGGCATAGGCCCGTGTACTCTGAGCGCGTTTAGAATGGTTGCTTTGCTTCCTTTCTGATCCCCGAGTCTGGATTCAAACATAGGCACATCCCTTCACAATGAGCATGCAATTAATTCATATTTTGCATTAACCCGTCGGTTTTTTTGAATGAAAATATTGTAATCAATTTATGGGGGAATTGCAACCGAAAAGGCCTCAAAAAGAGAAACATGGCGATCCCCAAAAATAATCCAAAAATATTAATTCAAATATTGACAAAAGTAAAATCGGAATCTATGATTATTTGTAAATGAAAGCGTTAGCTTTTGGGGAATGGTTGGATTTTGATCAAAGATATTTCAATTTCAGTAATAAGTGCTCCGTAACGACCGTTTGCCGATTTTGACGGGAGAAGCGGAAAAGGGGGGACAACGTTTGTACGAAGCGGGTGAAGATCAAGGACGGGCGGCCGGCAACAATGACATCATCCGGAATGACGGATCAACCGGGCAAGAAGGAGTTTCCGGAAACGCCCGTATGAACGGAAATCATCGCCATAACAGGAAAATTCGGGTCGCGATGATCGGGGCGGGCAGAATGGCGGCGAGAGTGCATTATCCGTCGCTGGCTTCCTTCGACGATGTGGAGTTCGCGGGAATTTGCGATATTGATGCCGGCCGGCTGAACGCTGTCGGCGATCAATTCGGCATCGCCAACCGGTATACCGATTACCGGAAGATGGTGGAGGAGACCGTGCCGGATGCGGTATATGCCGTGGGGCAACCGCATGTCATGTACGATATCTGGATGTGGTGCTTGCAGCAAGGCCTTCATTTGTATATCGAGAAGCCGATGGGCATTACCCTTCATCAGGCGCGCAATCTTGCTTATATGGCGGAGAAAAAAGGATGCATCACGCAAGTCAGCTTTCAACGGCGCTCCTCTCCCATGGTGACGTTGCTCAGGAATGAATGTCTGAAGAGAGGGCCGATCCATCATGCGGTATGCAAATTTTACAAATCGGAGATGGTGCCGTACTTGCAAGCCCGGGACCGGATGATGGACGATTGCGTGCATTCGATCGACACGCTGCGTTGGATTTGCGGCGGTGAAGTGGTGAAAGTCGAAAGCATGACAAGGCGAATCGGCGTTCCGGACATCAATTTTATTTCGGCCACGCTGCATTTTGATAACGGATCGCTCGGCTATTTGCTGAACAGCTGGTCAAGCGGACGCCGGATATTCGCTGTCGAGATGCACGGAAACAACATCTGCGCGGAAGCGGACCCCGAAAAAAACGGGTATCTGTACGCCGACGGCGACACGCGCGGAATCGAATTTGACGCGCGAAAGGTTGCGGGAAGCGACGAGTTCCATGTTTACGGGGGATTCTGGCACAAAAACCGCGAGTTCATCGACTGTCTCAAGGCGGGGGTTCAACCGGGTTCCCATTTTGGAGATGCCCTGAAGACGATGGAAGTCGCGGAAACGATTCTGGCGCAGTCTTTGTTGGCGGGACGCTGACCGGCCGAACCATCCGGAAAAGCCGTGGACTTTTTTTGGGAGGTGAATTCGCTTGAGTTACCAGGAAGTGACCCCTCATATGCAAACGGTAACCAGACCGGCAAAAAAGCGGCGTTTGCTGAGAGATATGGCCAAAGTTTGGCAACTGTATCTGCTGATGATTTTGCCTTTTGCTTTCATTATTATCTTTAAATATGTTCCGATGTACGGGGCGCAGATCGCGTTTCGGGATTTTGTCGTCAGCAAGGGCATTTGGGGCAGCGAGTGGGTCGGACTCCGCCATTTCGTCCGCTTTTTTCAGTCGTATGAGTTTTGGAATATTATGAAAAACACCATCACTTTGAGTTTGTATCAACTGATCGCGGGTTTCCCGTTTCCGATCATCCTGGCTTTAAGCCTGAATTACGTGGGAAATCTCAAATTCAAAAAAACGGTGCAAATGGTGACTTACGCCCCGCATTTTGTATCCGTCGTCGTGATGGTCGGGATTATATTTCAAATCCTCGACCCCAGAATCGGTCTGGTTAACGCGGTCATCAAAATGTTCGGCTTTGAACCGGTCGATTTTATGGGACGGGCGGAATATTTCCAATCCATATACGTGTGGTCGGGGATTTGGCAAAATGTCGGTTTCAACTGCATCATTTTTCTGGCGGCGTTGTCCGGCATCGATCCTTCTCTGCATGAAGCGGCTGTTGTCGACGGAGCTTCCAAGATCCGTCGAATGTGGCATATCGATTTGCCGGGAATTATGCCCATTGCCGTCATTTTACTGATCTTAAACGTAGGCCACATGCTGGAGATCGGCTTTGAAAAAGTGTATTTGATGCAAAATCCGTTAAACTTGCGGACGTCGGAAATCATCGATACGTATGTGTACAAGATCGGTTTGGCTTCGCAAGTCGTTCAGTTTTCCTATTCGACAGCCATCGGATTGTTCCGCAATATCATCAATTTCATCTTGCTGATCGCGGTGAATCACATTGCGAAAAAAATGAACCAGTCGAGTCTCTGGTAGGATGGGGGACGGTAGATGAACAGGAAAATCAAAGAGACGGGCAGCGATCGCGCATTTAACATCGTTAACTATATCGTGTTGTCACTCTTTTTCATTACCGTACTGTATCCTTGCGTATACATTGTCAGCGCTTCCTTCAGTTCCACCGATGCGGTGATATCCGGACGCGTATGGCTTTGGCCGGTCGAACCGGGACTGAAAGGGTACAAGGCGGTTTTCGAAAACAAAGCGATCGGAACGGGATTTTTCAATTCCATCTATTATACGGTGGCAGGAACCGTCATCAACGTCGTCCTGACGATCATGGCGGCCTATCCGCTGTCCCGCCACGATTTTGTCGGCAGAAACGTGATCATGTTTGTTTTCGTCTTCACGATCTTGTTTTCCGGCGGCTTGATTCCGACTTATTTGCTTGTTAAAGAATTAGGGTTGTTAAATACCCGGTGGGCCATGATTCTTCCCACGGCATTGAGCGTGTTTAACATGATCATCACCCGCACTTATTTTCAAACGACGATTCCGAGGGAAATGCTGGAGGCGGCTCAAGTCGACGGATGCAGCGATTTGAAGTTTCTCCGGAGCATCGTATTGCCTTTGTCCGGGCCGATCATTGCGGTCATCACCCTGTTTTATGCGGTCGGACATTGGAATTCCTATTTCAACGCGCTCCTTTACTTGAAAGATCGCGATTTGTACCCGTTGCAACTCGTGCTGCGCAGTATCCTTATACAGAACCAGATTGATCCCAACATGATTACGAGCGAAGAAGATCTTGTCGCCAGGCAGGGATTGGCCGACCTGCTGAAATATTCCCTCATCGTCGTTGCCGCCGTGCCTGTTCTGATCATTTATCCTTTCGTGCAAAAGCATTTCGTCAAGGGGGTGATGATCGGTTCCATCAAGGGCTAGAAATTGCGGTTCGGGGGACAATGGAACGCCGGTTTCTGATGTGCGGAAGTCATCGAAAAAATCTAGAGGGAGGTAAAGCGAAATATGAAGAAAACCACAATTCACTTGCTGGTATTGGTTCTTTCTTTGGCGGCAGTATTGGCCGGTTGCTCGGGCAACAACGCGGACAATCCTCCGTCTGCTGAAAAGCCGGACGGCACCGGGGACTCGGCAGCGGGAAAAGTCACGCCTGTCGGCACTTTACCGATTGTGGAAGAACCCATTACATTAAAAGTTTTGATGAAGGGTAACAGTCTGGTGGAAGATTGGGAGACAAACGAGTTTACCAAATGGCTGGAAGAAAAAACGAACATCAACCTTGATTTTCAGGTGACCGACGAAAAAACGGAAAATGCCAACCAACAGTTAAATTTAATATTGGCCAGCGGAGATTTGCCGGATGTCATTATCCAGATGGGGATTTCCCCGGCGCAACAGATGATATACGGGCAACAGGGCATCTTTGTTCCGTTTAACGATCTGATCGAACAATACGGGGAAAATACGAAAAAGATTTTTGAAGAAATGCCGGAAGTGAAACCGGCGATTACGGCGCCGGACGGCAATATTTACAGCTTGCCGTACATCAATGAATGTTACCATTGTTCGATGAACGGAAAGATGTATGTTTACAAACCGTGGCTGGATAAATTGGGACTAAAAGAGCCTACCACCACAGAAGAATTTTACCAAATGCTGAAGGCGTTCAAGGAACAAGATCCGAACGGAAACGGCAAGGCCGATGAAATCCCGATGTCCGGTTCGCCGACCGGAACCCGCACTTCGGTAGATATTTTCCTGATGAATTCATTCATTTACAATGACGGCAATAAACGGATGATTGTGGAAGACGGCAAAATTGACGTGGTTTACAACAAACCCGAATGGAAAGAAGGATTGAAATATCTCCACAAACTGTACGCGGAAGGGCTGATTGCTCCGCAGTCCCTGACACAGGACGCGAACAGCCTGAAAACGATGGCGGAAAATCCCGGTGTTGCCATCCTTGGAGCGACGGGTGCGCATTCTCCTTCGACCTTTACGATCGTTGAGGGCGAAAGCAACCGCTGGCTCGAGTATCAGCCGATCGCTCCGCTGAAAGGACCGAACGGTTTCCGGAAAGCGCTTTGGAACCCATACGACAAAATTCGACAAGGCCATTTCGTGATGACAAGCGCGAACAAGTACCCGGAAGCGACGATGCGTCTGGCGGATTTGATGTACACGTTGGAAGCGAACTTGTGGTCCAATTTCGGCGCGGAAGGAAAATCGTGGGAGTGGGCCAAGCCTGGCGACAAAGCCCGGGGCGGCGCGGATGCCACGTACCGTTTGCTCGTGCCGTTCGGAAGGGTGCAGAACGAATCGTGGGCGCAGCACGGTCCGAACTACCGGACGGACAAAAACTGGTACGCTGCCCAAGCCATCATGAAACACCCCGATAAAGAAGAAATGTATTACAACGTGACGAAAGAGAAGTATGAACCGTATAAACCGGACATGGAACAAATAGTGCCTCCGCTCTTTTTCCCGGCGGAAGATGCCGCTGAGCTGGCCGAACTCGACAAGACCATCAACGATTATTTTTCAAACATGACCGCACGTTTCATCAGCGGCGATGCGGACATTGACGCGGAATGGGACAACTATGTCAATACGCTGGAACAAATGAACCTGAAAAGATATTTGGAAATTTACCAGAAAGCCTACGATTCCATGTATAAAAAGTGACGGGCGGCCGATGGGCGTCCGCAGCGCTCTAAAGCATATGACATCACGCAACCGCATGGGACATAACCGTCAATGAATGAAATGATATGAAAAACAATGAATGGTATGAAAAACAAAGAATGATATGAAAAACAAACTGGGAGGCTGCATAATGAGTAAAAAGCTGCGTTTGGGAGTGGTGGGACTGGGACGCGTGTCCAGATCCCATCTTCCCGCCATCGAGGCACTTTCCGACCGGATCGAACTTGCCGCACTCGTGGCGCGGGACCGGCAAAAGCTTGAGGAAGAAGCGGCCCGCCTGAAGGTGCCGAAAACATACACCTCGTATGACGAAGCGCTGAAGGACAATGAAATTGATGCGTTTCTCCTTCTATTGCCGCACGATTTGCACGCCGGCTACTCCATTCGCGCTCTCCGCGCCGGAAAGCACGTGCTGGTGGAAAAGCCGATGGCCATGAACGAAGCGGAAGCGGTGCAAATGGTGCAGGCTGCGGAGCAAAACGGCCGCGTACTTATGGTCGGGCAAAGCCGCAGATTTTTTGCCGCAGTGATGGAATCGGTCCGCAGGGTGCGTGCGGGGGAAATTGGCGGGCTGATCAATATCAACGCCCTGCTGCTCGCGCACATGGATAAACCGGCAACGGACTGGTGGAAGGATAAGTCGAAGATCGGCGGCTTCATCATACCGCTCTGGGGAAGCCACATACTGGATTATATTTTGTGGGCGTACGGCGAATTGCCGGAAACCGTATACGCTCAGGGACTATCCAACAATCCGAACTGGGAAGGCGAGGATGAGGTGGCCATTTCATTGCGGTTCAGCAAGGGACGCATGGCCAATCTGCTCATGTCCTTCAATGCCGGCAGCCGTCCGACCGATGAGGAAGGGCTCACCGGCAAACGGATCTGGTCCACCCAAAACAGCATTTATGAACGGTACTTGATCGGCACGAACGGCATGCTTCATCTTCGTGACGAATACGAATTGTTTTTGAATTCGGAAAAGATACCGTGCGAAGAGAAGCATTCGTCCAATTTCGCCTGGCAATTGGCGGAATTTGCCGCCGCCATTGAAGAGGGGCGCGAACCTCTTGCTTCCGGGCGCGAGATTGTGCGGGTGATGAAAGTCATTGATGCCTGCTTCGCTTCCATGAACGAAAACAAGCTTGTTCATTTGCAGCCGTAATTTGCAGACCTAAGGAACAGGGAGGAGAATTCCGATGAAACCGAAGACGCTGGTGTTGCCCCCCGCTTCGCGCCTGGAAGCGGTTTGTTCCGAAGCATGCCGCGATTTGCTGAATGAGCATTTCGATCCGGTGTGGAACGATCTGGGGCGGGATTATACGGAGGCAGAACTTTTGGATCTCATCAGCGAGGCGGAAGTCGTGCTGACCAGTTGGGGATCGCCCAACCTGACGGAGGAGATGATCGGCCGGGCGCCGAAATTGCGCGCAGTGGGGCACGCTGCCGGAACGGTCAAGACAAGAGTGCCGAGGAGCGCGTTCGGAAGGGGGATTCGCGTTTATTCCGCCGCCCCCCGCATTGCCCAGAGCGTCGGGGAATATGTGCTGGCGTGCATGCTGACCCTGTTGCGCCGTCTGCCGCAGTTCCACGACATGATGCGGGCCGGCAAATGGAAAACGGAGGGCGGAATGAAAGGCCATGAGTTGGCCGGCAATACGGTCGGGATCGTGTCCGCAAGTTCCACAGCGAGGGAACTTTTAAAACTGCTCGTTCCGTTTCATGTCAAGGTATTGCTCTATGACCCGTATTTGTCGGAAGAGAAAGCGAGAGAACTTCATGTTGTTCGCGCGACGCTTGAACAAGTGATGCGCTGCCCGATCATTTCCGTCCATGCCCCTTCATTGCCGAGTACGCAAGGCATGATCACGAAAGAACTGCTCGCGCTGATTCCGGACGGCGCCATCTTCATCAATTCGTCCCGGGCGACAGTGCTCGACGAACAGGCCTTGCTTGCCGAATTGAAGACCGGCCGCTTTATGGCGGCGCTGGATGTGTTCGCGCAAGAACCGTTGCCGGCGGACAGCCCGTTCAGGCAACTGGATAACGTGCTGTTGACACCCCACGTTGCCGGCGCATCCGTGCAAGGGCATCTCGCGCTGATGCAAGCGGTGGTGGAAGACATTTTGCGCGGCATGCGGGGAGAACCGACGAAATATGAAGTTTACGAACGAATGTGGGAGACGATGGCCTGACTTGTCGGGCGGGAGACGGACAGAGATCCCAAGCAAACATGAACGGAGGAGGACATAGCGATGGTACGTAAAATGGCGGTTCCGCCGCTTGAACTCGTCGATCATGACGGGCCGGGAACGCAAATGTGCGCGGTGGTTGAGCGCGCGGGGGAAATCACGGTCAAGCGGGCACGGATCCCTGAGCCCTCGGCCGATGAAGTCAGGGTGAAGGTGAAATGGGTAGGCATTTGCGGCAGCGATGTCGAGGTATTTCGCGGAGCCCGCGAGCCGGAATTTATTTCGTACCCGACCCGTCTCGGCCACGAGGTGGCAGGCGTGATCGACAAAGTCGGCAGCAACGTGATCGGTTTGCGGGAAGGCGATCACGTCGCCCTGCGTTACGTGTGGGGGGCGTTTGCGGAGTACGTGTGCTGTTCGCCGTTTTCGGTCAAGGTTTTGCCCAAGGAACTGCCGTTGATCGAAGGGTCTTTGATCGAAGTGCTGCCCGGCATATTGCATGCCGCCGAACTGTCCGAAATTGCCCCGCACAAAAATGTACTCATCATGGGGCAAGGCGTCAGCGGGCTGGTCATGACGCAGGTGGCGCAGCTGTTCAGCCCGAGGAACCTGGCGGTGACGGATCTGTTTGACGAGAAGCTGGCCTTGGCGCGCAAATACGGGGCGACGCACACGTACAAGATGCCCTCGCCGGAGGCCCGCACGATGGATGTCGTGGGACGCGACTTCCCGGACGGTTTTGACGTGGTCATTCCGTGCCTGCTGGAAGGCGACGGGATGGTGGATGCCATCGACGCTGCGGCCCAAAACGGCCGGATCGTCATGTACGGCTGTATTGGCACTTGCCGCAAACCGGTCGATTTTTTTAAAATTCATAAAAAAAGGCTGGACATTTTTTCCACTGAGCCGAAACGCGATATCGACAATCGCCGCTTTTTTGATGAAGGATTGAAACTGGTCATGGACGGCCTGGTGAACACGAAAGAAATGATTACCCACATCGTACCGCTTGCCGATGTGGCCGAAGCGTTCCGGCTTCGCAACCGTCATGCCGGAAATACGATTCACGTGATGATCGATTGCGAAGCGGGCGGAAAATAAAGCGGTCAGCCTTATATCAAGATTCGCCATTCCACGGGATGAAGGAGAGAAGGAGAACATGACAAGCCAAATTCAGTTTTCACTGTTTACGAAACCTTGGAGAACGTTGTCTGTGCCGGAATTGGGAACATTTGTCCGCGATCTGGGATTTGACGGCATCGAGTTTCCGCTGCGGGACGGTTACCAGCTCACTCCCGACCAGGCGCATCGGCTGCCGGAACTGGTCAAACAGTTCGGCGAATACGGCGTGAAAATTTTTAGCGTCGCCAGCCGGACCGACGAGAAAGTATTTGCGGGATGCGCAGAAGCCGGTATACCGATGATTCGCATCATGCCGGAAATTACTTTGGAGGAAGGATATTTGGCTTCGGAAGAAAGGGAGCGCAGACGGCTTGAGGCGTTGCTGCCGCTTTGTGAAAAATACGGAGTGAAAATCGGGGTGCAGCAGCATTACGGCAACAATATCGTCGACTGTACGGGGCTTATGCGGCTGATTGGAGAATTTGACCCGCGGTATGTCGGCGCGGTCTGGGACGCCGCCCATGATGCGCTGGCCGGCCAACAACCGGAATTCGGGCTCGACATCGTCTGGTCACATTTGTGCATGGCGAACTTCAAAAACGTATTTTACCGCCGGACCAATGGACCGGAGGCGGCGGTGGCGGAATGGAAACGGCATTTTACGACCGCGCGCCACGGACTTGCCTCATGGCCGCGGGCAGTCAATTATTTGAAGAAAAGAAATTATAGCGGAATCGTTTGCCTGACGGCGGAATATACGGACGAGGAGCATATCGGGGATTACATTCGAGAAGACATCAACTATGCCAAGTCGCTGTTTCAGTAAAAAGTTGGGCCAATAAAAAAGAGAGGGGTCCTTAAGGAATCAAACCCAGAAGGATAAAACCCGTGGGGCGGGAACTGTTCGAAAGACCAGGCGGCCTTGCTTTGAAACCGGGAACTGGCCGCAAATTCTGCCAATTCCATGCTTGATTCCCGGTTTCGGCGGAGGCGAAGACGGATCCCGCCTTTTTTTTCGGTATAATTTCCATAAAAAAGGGGAAAATACTGTCAATCCCGTAAATGGCGTGACGGATCCCTTCTTGTCAAGCAAGGAGGATCCGCACTCGAATGTATGGAGGAAAGGCGGAATGGAACATGCAAGAACCGTTTGGCAGGTTGGAAAATTTGGTGCAGGGGACGATTCAGATCATTGACCATATGACTACGGACAGTTCCGACGATGAAACCTTGCGTCAAATGAAACAAATTCTCCAACAAGAATACGATAAAATTGCCGGTCTCAAGGGACAAGTTTCCGATGTGGACAAAAGCCGGCAGACATTTGCTTCCATGCAGCAAAGCATAAGTCAAGTCCAACAATTGATTGATCCGGTGGAAAGCGACAGTTTGGAGAAGTACAAGCAGGAAACGGGCGGAGCCATGCAGCAATTTGAAAGTCAGCCTCTGGATGAACAGAAGCGCGAAACGGAGGCGTACCACGGAAAAATCGACTATCGCAGTGCGGTGAAAATACAGGAAAATTTAAACAAAATCAAGAGCGAGTTGTTGGATCTGAGCGGTAATATGGAACGTTCCGTACAAAATCAGTGGGCGCCTGTCGACCCCTCCGGCGGAGCATCCGCCTATCAATCCGACCGCGATCCTTCTCCGCCGTCGTTGTCGCCTTAAAGATGGTCCATGTGTCGCCTTAAAGATGACCCATGCTGCGCTCCAAACGGCCCGTTTTGCGGAGCGGGCGTTGGGAGGCTTATTTATGGCAAAACGGCAACGTTGAAAGCAGCAAAAGCGGTGCGGGGGAACAGACGGAATCAGTAGGGAGTCCATTTCACTTGCCGGGCTGACGCCAGCCGTTCGTTTACATGGCGCCAATGGACGACGTTCCACCACGCTTTGATATAAGCGGCACGATCCGTTTTGTATTTCAGGTAATATGCATGCTCCCAGACGTCGAGCACGAGCAGAGGAATGACATCCCACTGCGATAAATTTTGATGTTTTTCCGCTTGCAAAATTTCCACCCTGTGGCTGCGGGGGCTCCACACGAGCAGCGCCCAGCCCCCTCCTTCCACTTTTTCAGCTGCCTCGCTGAATTGTTTATGAAAACGTTCGAAGCTGCCGAAGGCGCGCCGGATTTCCTCCGCAACCGCTCCTCCCGGTTTGCCGCCGCCCCTTGGATTCATCACGTTCCAAAATATGGTGTGCAGGTAATGGCCTGCTCCATGGAAAGCAAGCTCCCTTTCCCAATGTTTGACCAGTTCAAAATTACCGGTTTCTCTTGCTTTGGCAAGTTCCGTTTCCGCCTTGTTCAATCCTTCCACATAACTGAGATGATGTTTGTCGTGGTGAAGTCGCATGGTCTCGGCATCGATATGCGGCTCCAGGGCGTCATAGGCGTAAGGCAGAGGAGGGAGTCGATGTCCGCCGACGGGAACCATGGGGTTTCGCTCAGCGGGAGGCTCCGACCAGGTCCCTTCGCCCGTTTCCGTGAACAAGGCCTTTTCTTCCCGCCGATTCGGATGTGCCGTGACGCCGGTCTGGGGTGCGGGGTGGGGAGAGGGTCCTGACGCAAGTCCCAAAGTAACGCCGTCGCCATTTCTTTGCAATTCTTCCAACGGGGCGGTGATAACGATCTGCAGGATTCCGAGAAAATATTCCGACTCCCGGATGATATGTTGCAAAACAACAGGCGCGGTCGCATTTTGTTTCACCGCCGCGCTCCGATGTTGAATGGCCATCAAATGATCTATCCAACGCCGGGATTGGGCGGCGGAAGTTTGCACCAGATTCCGGATTTGTGCCAGGATCTGCGGCTGCACCGGCAAAGGCGAGCGAATGACGGCCTCGATCCATTGTTGGGAGGCATATTCCGTACGGGCAAACACATCTTCCCATTGCTTAAGCAGACGGACGTACTCCGGTTCCAACCGAGGCAAAAGTTCATGGATGACAACCGTGTGCTCTTTCTCCTGGCTTTTCCAGAAGCGTACTTCCTCCAGCACCCGCAGAGGCATGAGAGCACCGTACACGTAAAGCATGCGGCTTTCCTCCCCGATTTATTGTTTCTTCATTTTATTCGAGGGGGAATTGTCCTTATGCCGGGAAAACGTCAGAGCGCCCGGAGTTCCCGGATTTCGCGGAGAAATCGCAAAGTTTTTTCGATATATTGTTCGGGTTGTGCCTTGTAAATCAGCTCGTGCGCGCCGTGTTTCAACAGCCACAATTGCGAGTGAGGATGTTCTTTCTGCGCCAAGTACAATCGTTCGGCAATTTCATACGGCGCTTTCCTGTCTTTCTCGCCATGGATGAAGAAGATGGGCATAGGATATCGGGCGGACTTGATCCTTTCATATGGAATCTCGTGCAAACCGGCGCCGTTGAAAATAGGGAAAAAGAGACGGATCAGCGGCAGGGAGGGATATTTCGGAATATCGACGTATTGTTTGACATTGTGATACAACGTATCCGGATCCAGCAAAAAGGTGCTGTCCAAAATCATGCCGTCAATCCCGGGTTCATCCAGAGCGGCTTGCAAAGCCGTTCCCGCCCCCATCGAAAATCCCCAGATGAATACTTGTTCGGCGCCCGACTGTTTCGCATAATCGACAGCGCCCAACAGTTCCTGCGATTCCCGGACGCCTCCCGTAATCACCCCTTCCGGACGGACATAATAATAATCGAACATGAGCACGTTGTAATCATTTTTGTTCAAAACTTCAGCCAAATCGTAAATCGGCACCCAAATTTCTTCCCTGTTGCCGCCGTACCCATGGGAAAACACAACCGTACTGTCGGAGTTACCGGGTATGTACCAGGCGTCCATCGTCGTTTTTCCGTCGCGGCTTGGGAATTGCACTTCCATATACGGTACGCCGAAGGCTAAAAAAGGATTGGACTGAAGCGGTTCAATCTGCGGACGGCCGAGCGTCCAGGCAATATAGGCGTGGAAAACGAACATCCCGCAGGAAGCGAACAGGAACAACGGGAGACCGATCCGGATCAAAACGCGCTTTATTCCGGAAGGGCGAAAAATGACAACGTTTTCATTCGTGGCGGAAAACATATCGGACGGTTGCGGGGAAACTTTCATTATCGACCCTCCTGCTCTTATGCTGTCGTCCTTCCAAGATGATTCAGGGACGTAATATTTTGTGAAAAAAATAATTAAGGAGGTGAAATTACGTAAGGAGGTGTAATAAGGTGAAATCACGTAAGAAGGTGAAATCGCGCACTTTTTTTCATAGTATGACAGGACCGTGATGTTCGTCAATGCCTTTGTAACATATACCGGAAATTGGAATGCGGGATGACGGTAACGGTTTCGTGCTGATCCGGCAAATAATATATTTAATTATTATTGTGAAGCAAAAATATATTGTGAAGCAAAAATTTGGTATACTGTTTGTAACCTTTGGTTTCATTGAGCGAAACGATGCGACGCACAGTGAAACAATTGATGGGGGTGAGGAGCATTGGAAGATGTCAAAACAACTGTTCGTTCTGTAGAACGGGCGTTAGACATATTATTGTGTTTCACGGATTCTTCTGATCTCAGTTTGTCTGAGATTGCGCAGAGGGTTTCTTTGCATAAAAGCACGGCACACCGGCTTTTGGCATCGCTGGAGGCGAAAGGATTCGTGCTTCGTGATCCCGAAACGGAAAGGTACCGTCTCGGCTACCGCGTCTGGGAATTGTCGGCAAATTTGTCGCAGAGTGATGATCCGGCGCAAATTTTATTGCCGGAAATGGAACGGCTGTGCGATTTGATTGGCGAGACGATCAGTTTGTACGTGCGCGACGGCCATGAACGCATCCGGATCCAGGCCGTCCAGAGCATCCATCCGGTGCGCCGCGTGGCGCCTATTGGCGAACGGATGTCGTTGTTCGTGGGCGCTTCGAGCAAGGTATTGCTGGCCTATGCCGAACCGGAAGTGCGGCAGGAACTACTGGAGAGCGGGAACCGTCCGGCGTATATCGACAAGGAAACATTTTTGAGGCAACTTGAAGAGATCCGCAGGACGGGTTATGCAACCAGCTTCGAAGAACGTGAACCGGGAGCCGCCGCTTTCGCTGTGCCGCTATTCAACCGGGCCGGAAAGCTGGTGGCCGCGCTTTCCGTATCCGGCCCGTCCAACCGTTGGACGATAAAGGAGATGCAACATTTTGCTCCGCAAATTATCGCTTTCGCCGAACGGATGGGCAAGATGTTGAAATAATGAAGGGGAACGGAAATGAACGGGAAGCCGGTCCGCGCAAAGAACTTGAAACCCAATCCGCAATATGCGAAAGAACTTGAAATCAAACTCGCAAAATGCGAAAGAACTAAAGTGAAAAGGCGGGTCAGATGTAAGGGATCGCTGCCGATTATGTTGGTCCGTTATCCCCTTCATTCCGCAGGCGGTGGGGATTAGTCCGGACATTGGGACCGGCCTATCCCGCCAGGTGTTGTTGGACATACGCCATTTCCGTACAGGATGGATCCTGTTCGAATTTACGACGGCAATTTCAAACAGCCGAATTTTTCCCCTCCGGGATTGTTCCTGATGGAATCATGGCGGAAATTTTGGATAACCGGGCGTCTCCTGTCCGTGAAGTGAAGGAACCTGACGGAAAGGGATACAAACAAGTGATACAAGGCAGACCCTTCCTGACCGAAAGGGATACAGGTCAAAGGGATACATACAGGCAAAGAGATACAGGTCAAAAAGGATGGCGTGACGAAATCGGCAATTCATTCGTCACGCCATCATTGTTTCATGCGGTTTGCTTATATGCTTATATTTCTATTTCCGATCTTGCACAAGCCTTATGCGGATCTTATTTTTGTTCCTTCATAAGCGGATTTTATTTTTGTTCCTTCATAATTTGACGCAATACCGTTTGCAGAATACCGCCGTTCCGGTAGTAGTCGATTTCCACCATGCTGTCCAGACGGACGACCGCTTCGAATTCGAACGACTCGCCGTTTTCTCTGGTGGCGACAATCTTGACGGTTTGTCCCGGTTTAATGTTGTTGTCAAGGCCGAGGATATCAAAGGTTTCTCTTCCGGTAATGCCCAGGGATTTCCAATTGGTGCCTTGTTTGAACTGAATCGGCAATACCCCCATGCCCACGAGGTTGCTGCGGTGAATCCGTTCGAAACTTTCGGCGATGACCGCCTTGACTCCGAGGAGGAACGTCCCCTTGGCCGCCCAGTCGCGCGAGCTTCCGGTGCCGTATTCTTTGCCGGCAATGACGACCAGCGGAACATTTTCCGCCTGATATTTCATCGAGGCGTCATAGATCGACATCACTTCGCCGGTAGGCAAATAGGTGGTCACTCCGCCTTCCGTTCCCGGCGCCACCTGATTGCGGATCCGAATGTTTGCGAACGTGCCGCGCATCATGACTTCATGGTTTCCACGGCGGGATCCGTACGAATTGAAGTCGGCCCGTTTGACCCCGCGCTCCGTTAAATATTTTCCGGCGGGACTGTTCGGCGAAATGTTGCCTGCCGGGGAGATGTGGTCGGTCGTTACGGAGTCGCCGAGCAAAGCCAACACTTTGGCTCCGCGCACTTCGCCAATATCGCCCGGTTCAGGGCTAAGATCCGCAAAGAACGGAGGTTCCTGAATGTAAGTCGATTTCGGATCCCATTCGTACAAATCGCCTTCCGGAACGTCGATTTGATTCCAGCGTTCGTTGGCGCGGAAAACGTCTTTATATTTTTCGCGGAACATTTCCGGACTCATGGCCGCCTGGATCGCTGCTTTCACTTCGTCGCTACTCGGCCAAATATCTTTCAAATATACCGGCTGATTGTTCTGATCGTAACCGATCGGATCGCGGGTCAGGTCAATGTCGACCGTTCCGGCCAGCGCGTAAGCAACCACAAGCGGCGGCGACGCAAGGTAATTGGCTTTGACTTGCGCGTGCACGCGGCCTTCAAAGTTGCGGTTTCCGCTGAGAACGGCAGCCACCGTCAAATCGTTGTCGGCGATCGCTTTGCTGACTTCTTCAGGCAGAGGCCCGCTGTTGCCGATACAAGTCGTACACCCGTAACCGACGACGTGAAAACCGATTTGCTCCAAATAATCCAACAGTCCGGCTTGCTTCAGATATTCCGTTACGACGAGCGAACCGGGAGCCAGACTGCTCTTGACGTAAGCGGGTTTCTTCAAACCGCGCTCCACCGCTTTTTTGGCCACCAATCCTGCGCCAAGCATGACGCTCGGGTTCGAGGTGTTGGTGCAGCTCGTAATGGCGGCGATCACGACCGCTCCCGTCTTCAGCTCGGACACCTCGCCGTTGGGGTGGTTCACTTGAACAGATTGGCCGATTTTTTCTTCCGAAAGTCCGTATCCGCCTTTTTCGATCGGCGTGCGGATGATTTCGTTGAACGATTGTTTCATCGCAGTCAGTTCCACCCGGTCTTGCGGACGCTTCGGCCCCGCCAGACTGGGCACTACGGTGGACAGATCGAGCGTGATGGTATCGCTGAATACCGGATCCGGCGTATCGTCCGTACGGAACATTCCTTGCGCCTTGTAATAAGCTTCGACAAGCGCGATTTGTTCCTCGGAGCGGCCGGTTTCGCGCAGGTAGTTCAGTGTTTCTGCGTCCACGGGGAAAAAGCCCATGGTCGCGCCATATTCCGGTGCCATATTGGCTACGGTCGCCCGGTCGGCCAGACTGATGTTGCTGAGTCCGGAACCGTAAAATTCGACGAACTTGCCGACGACGCCTTTTTTGCGGAGCATCTGGGTTACGGTGAGCGCCAGATCCGTGGCGGTTGCGCCTTCCGCCAGGCTTCCGGTCAACTTGAAGCCGATCACTTCCGGCATGACGAAGTATAGCGGTTGTCCCAGCATGCCGGCTTCCGCCTCAATACCGCCGACACCCCAGCCGACAATACCCAAACCGTTGATCATCGTGGTATGCGAGTCGGTGCCGACGAGCGAATCGGGATACACGACCGTCTCGCCGTTTTCCGATTTCGTCGCTGCTACGGAAGCAAGGTATTCCAGGTTAACCTGATGCACGATTCCGGTAGCCGGAGGAACGGCGCGGAAATTGTCGAACGCCGTTTGCGCCCAGCGGAGGAAGCGGTAACGTTCCTCATTCCGCTCAAATTCCACCTTCATATTGTAATCGAGAGCCTCTTTCGATCCAAACGCATCGACCATGACGGAATGGTCAATGACCAGATCGACGGGCACGAGCGGATTGATCCGTTTCGGATTGCCGCCTTTCGCGTGCATGGTGGCTCTCATGGCGGCGAGGTCGACGACGACGGGAACCCCGGTGAAATCCTGCAGAACGATGCGCGCGGGGATGAACGGGATTTCTTTGTCCTCGCGGTTTTCTGCCCAACCGGCGATCATTTTCACATGTTCATCCGTAATGGCTCTGCCGTCGTACTGGCGGACCGCCGCTTCCAGCAACACTTTTATGGAAAAGGGCAGCTTGGAGATACTCTTGAAACCATGTTCTTCCAACGCTTTCAAGTCGTAATAGGAATACGTCCTGCCGCCGACTTCAAGCTTCCTGCGTACCGAATACCGGTCTTGATGCGACATGTTTGATTTCCTCCTTGTTTTTTAATTTCTTGGCTTCACTGGATTCACTGGTTTCATTGGATTCATTGGTTTCATCTGGTGAAACACGATTTCAAAAATATTATATCTTCAGTATACCTGTTTATAAAGGTTTTCGTAAAGGTTTATTTCAATCATTCATTTTCCTCTGCTTTTTTTCATATACATTTATATTGATCGTGTCACCGGCAAGCTGCTGTGTGACGATGTTTCCGGCAAACAAGCCTTTAGGGGGATCAAGGGTGGCTTGGAAAAAAGCGTTGTATGATTACTTTGAACATAGAAACCGGCTGGAGGTCCAACCTTCAATGGCGGAAGGACGCCTGCCATTTCTGGATGAGCGGATGGTCCAACAGCAACGGAACCGCGCCCGGCACCTGGCACAGTGGCATCGGGAACGGGGAATCCGCCCGAAGCAAAACGAAACCCGCATGAAGATCGTGAAAGCGAAAGCAACCGACGGCGGAATCGTTGCCGATGTCGAGTTGCATCGCACTTTTGTCTATGAAATGAAACATGTTGCCCATACCGAGAAGCGGGTGGAACGGGAACAGGTTCACTTCATCCGCACTCCGCATCGATGGCTCGTATATAAAGCGGAGCCGTTGGCGGATGAAGCGGATCTTTTGCAGCAAGTTCCGCATCCTTCCGAGCCCTACATCAACGCCTCGATCATCAGATCACCTCATCGGGGCATTCGGTACGACCGCCGAAAAGTGCAGCAATATGCCGATAAATGGTGGAACGGAGCCAATCCGAAATATATCCGGTTTGAGGTAGACTGCACCAATTTTGTTTCCCAGTGCCTTCACGCCGGCGGGGCGCCCATGCAGTATACCGGAAGGAGAGAGAGGGGATGGTGGTATCAGGGAAAGCACGGAAACAGGGAGCTATGGAGCTACAGCTGGGCTGTTGCGCAAAGCCTGACTCATTATTTGAGTGCGAGCCGTTCCGGTTTGCGCGCGGAAAGGGTTGATTCCGCCGGTCAATTGACGATCGGCGACGTTATCACGTTCGATTGGAACGGAAGCGGCCGTTTCGGGCACAGCGTGATTGTGGCCGCAATTGCCGCGGACGGCATGCCTCTGGTCAACGCGCATACCACGGAAAGTTATCACCGTTATTGGGATTATCGGGATTCCTACGCCTGGACGGAAAAAACGAAATACCGGTTTTTTCATATCCGCGACGAATTTTAACCGGAGCCGCCTATGAATGGCCACGCTTCTACAGATCTCTTCCATAGATTGCCTATTTGCAACCAATAATATGCATTGCTTTTCATTGGGTTTGGGAAATTGTAAAATAGGAAAAAGCAATGGTCAGGAGGTTCTTATGAATAAGTTGAAGCTTGGATTAATATATGGCGGCAAATCGGGAGAGCATGAGGTTTCTTTGCAAACCGCCGCGGCAGTGTTGAAAGAATTGGATCATTCCAAATACGAAGTCACGCCTTTCTACATTACGAAGCAGGGAGAATGGATCAGAGGCCCGCGGCTGACCGGGCCGGTCGATCTGCCCCAACTGACTTCGTTTGACAAAGAAGAAACGGCGGCAGGTTCCATTCTGCCGGCCTCCTTGTTTTACCCCCGGGAATTTGCCGGAGATTCGCCATCGCAGGCAGGCGCCGACATCGATGTCGTCTTCCCCTTGCTCCACGGAACTTATGGCGAAGACGGCACCATTCAGGGATTGCTGGAACTGGCCAATATCCCTTATGTCGGTGCGGGGGTGCTCGCTTCAGCCGTAGGCATGGACAAAATCATGATGAAAAAAATTTTTGGGCAGGAGGGGCTGCCTCAATGTCTGTACCGGCATTTTACCCGCGGGCAATGGGACAAAGACCAGTCGTTTTTTATCATGGAAATTGAAGTGTCGCTCGGATATCCGTGTTTTGTCAAACCGGCGAATCTTGGTTCCAGCGTGGGCATATCGAAAGTGCACAACCGCGATGAATTGCTGAAGGCTGTTGACCTGGCCTTTCAGTTTGACCGGAAGGTGATTGTGGAAGAGGCGGTCGATGCCCGTGAGATTGAGGTAAGCGTATTGGGAAACGATGAGCCGGAAGTATCCGTTCCGGGAGAAGTCGTACCTTCCAACGAGTTTTATGATTATGAAGCGAAATATTTGGACGGCAAATCTTCATTGATTATTCCGGCAAACGTGACGGAAGAGCAGAAACAGGAAATCCAGGAATTGGCCGTTCGCGCTTTTCAGGCGATAGACTGCTCGGGTCTGGCGCGTGTCGATTTTTTCCTGACCCGCGACTCCAACCGGATCCTTGTCAATGAAATCAACACGATGCCGGGTTTTACACCATACAGCATGTATCCTTTGTTATGGAAAGAGTCCGGAAAATCTTACAGGGAGCTATTGGACGAACTGATCCGGTTGGCATTGGAGCGGCACCGGAAAAAACAACAAATCCGCTATTCGTTTGAACCGTAAGGTTGGCGCATGAAATGATTTTTGCTTAAAAACGGGACATGAAAAGTCGGACCGGTTAACCGGAACGGATGGATGCGGCGGCCGGCAGCCATGCGACGACCTGCATCCGTTCCGCGTAGTGGCACAAAGGTTCCGCCGCCAACGGGTGGAGACGCAACGGGTCCAATAGCGTATTGCGGGCAATCTTCGCTTCGGCTTGCCTTAAAGACCAGGGCGGATGATAAATATCGAGGCGGTACAGCCCTTTGCGGCCGCAAGCGTATAAAGCGTATCTCGACGTCAGCCAATGCGCGAGCGAACCCGGATCGGGGGAAAAAACTCCGCCTGTAGGTCTGTAAACGGCCTCGAACTCTGCGGCTTGGGCGTTTTCCGGCGCCCGCCGGCTGAAAACGCAGGTCGCTTCTCCTTCGGCACGGAATTTCATTTGCGCGTAATGATACGGCAGCGACAGAACTTTGCGGGCGAAAGCGGCAGCCAACCTGTGCGCCGCGTCCATGCTCAGGAACAGGACGCCCCGCCGGTTGCCGCAGGTCACATACGTCCGCACATTCACTTCCGGAAACCGCGAGATTCCGGGAATCGGCGGCAGACCGCGCAACCTGGCGCGGTCCGAACCGAACGCGACAATCCCGATCCATGCGGAGCCTTCATAAGTGTCCACGGCCAACCCGTCCGGGACCAGTCCCCGGATGGCTTCGGCGGGGACAGGCCAATGGGCGAACAAAAGCTTGTTCCATGTCTGGCTCATCACCCAGGGAAAACGGATCGGGGATAGAAAGTGATGGGATTTCGCCATTTTCTCTGTCACGGAAGCCTCCCTGATCATCTGAATTTTTAAAATTGGAGATCGGCCATGAATCGTAAACCGCAAAAAACGGACAAACCGACTGAAGAGTTCTCCGTCATATTGTTTGACGGCGTGTGCAATTTATGCCATCAGGCGGTCCGCTTCATTATTCCGCGGGATCCTGCGGGACGTTTTCGCTTCGCTTCGTTGCAATCTTCCGCCGGACAACGTCTGCTGATGAAGTACGGATTGCCGCCGCATGATCTTCAATCCGTGGTTGTGATTGACCGCGGCCGGATCTATACGGAATCGACCGCTGCGTTGCGCATAGCCCGGCACTTGAGCGGAATGTGGCCCGCATTGTTTTATTTGGGCATGATTTGCCCGCGTCCGCTCCGGGATGCGGTATATCGCCGGATCGCGTCCCGCCGGTACCAATGGTTCGGTAAACGGGAATGCCTGTTGCCCTCGCCGGAGGCGAAGGAGCGGTTTCTTGACGAACCGGCCGGCGGATCCGCCTCCTAGACGGATCCGCTTCCCGAAAGGGGAAACGTGCGCAACGGTTCATACATCGGCGAGCGGCCAAGCCTGCTTGAATACAGTACGATACAATCCGCTTCCCACGCCAGCGCTTGGTGATTGTCCGCCGGACCGGTTTGGAGGAGCTCGTCCGGCGCCGGCGGCGAGCCGCTTACATACCGTCTGGCCAGCGTGATGTGCGGAGAGTAGGGGCGGACTTCCCGCGGATAGCCGATGGCGTTCAATTCCTGTTCCACGCCGGCATGAAGCGAATGCAACCTTTCCAGATTGCCCTGGACTCCCGCCCATAATACGCGGGGGGAATGAGGGGACCCGAACGTGCCAAAGCCATCGAGACGCAGACTGACGGCATGCGAGCGCGACGCCGTCCGTTCAAGCGCTTCCTCGATCGCCGGCATGGCGGAAGGATGAACTTCACCGATATATTTCAATGTAAGATGAAGATCGGCGGGATGCACCCACCTTTTGAATACGGCCCGGGACCGGATCCGCTCGACAAAGCGTCCGACCCGGGCTTTCAGTTCGTCCGGCAAAGGAACGGCGACGAACAGCCGCAAATGCCCGTTGTGTTCCAAACCTATCACTCCCAATCTCATTGTTCGTCCGGCAGCCCCGGTTTATTCCCAACCCGGCCGGCCCCGGAAGCCGCATAAGAAGCCATATAAAATATTGATACCCGGAAATATCGAAGCCCGGTTGCAACGAAAGGAATCTTATATTATTTTAAAAACATTCAGAATCAAGAAAAACCCGTCAAAAAGAAACGTTGCGTAAAAGAAAGAGTAATCGTAAAAGAAAGAGCAAAGGACGGCTGACGGCTTGAGGAGAGGAGTGAACCGCGATGTATCCTGCCGTCACAGGGACCAAAAATATGGTCGTAAGCCCGCACTATCTGGCTTCGATGGCCGGGGCGCGCATTCTGGAACGGGGCGGAAACGCCTTTGATGCGGCCGTTGCGGTCAGCGCGTGCCTGGCCGTGGTGTATCCGCATATGACGGGACTGGGCGGGGATTCGTTCTGGCTCATGTACAGCCGGCACGACAACCGTGTGCGCGCCTATAACGGCAGCGGGAGATCGGGCTATCGCGTTACCCGGGACCGGTTCGCCGGTGAACGGGCGATCCCGCACAGAGGCGTGCGCAGCGCCATTACCGTTCCCGGAATGGCGGACAGTTGGGAAGCCGTTCTTCGCGAATATGGGCGCCTTTCATTGGCTGAAGCGCTTGAACCGGCAATCGGGTATGCTCTTTCCGGTTTTCCCGTATCCAACGATCAATCCAGGAACACGGCCCTTTGTTTTAAGTTATTGTCCGCAATGCCTTATACCTCCGGGATTTATACCCCGGGCGGGAAAGTGCCGAAGAAAGGAAGCCGGTGGTTCCAACGGCAGTTGGGACACAGTCTCATGGAAATCGCCAAAGGGGGCGCCAGAGTTTTTTATGAAGGCGGGCTCGCGCGGCGGATCACGGATTATTTGCAGCAAAACGGCGGTTTGTTGATCGCCGACGATTTTGCCGATCACAGAGGAAATTGGGTGGAACCCGTTACCGGCACATACCGGGGATACACCATTTGCCAGGTTCCCCCCAACTCACAAGGTTTCACCGGCATTATGGCGCTGAATATTCTGGAAAATTTCCGTCTCAATGAAATACCGCCGGATTCTTTCGAATATTGTCATTTGCTCGTTGAAGCGTTGAAGCTGAGCTTCCGCGACCGAAATCAAGTATTGTCCGATCCCGATTTTGTCCGTATCCCCCTGGACCGTCTTCTTTCCAAAGAATATGCCCGTACGTTGTCGCAATCCATCGATATGAAAAAAGCGGCTCTCATCACGGCGGAACCAGCCGGAAGCGATACGGCCTATGCCGCGGTGGTTGATGAGGAAGGCAATGCGGTATCGTTTATCCAAAGCCTCTATTTTGAGTTCGGTTCCGCCGTCGTTGCGGGAGATACCGGCATTTTATTGCAGAACAGAGGTTCCTTCTTTTCGCTGGATCCGCTTCATGTCAACTGTCTGGAGCCGCACAAAAGAACGTTTCACACCTTAATGCCGGCCATGGCTTTAAAAGACGGGAAGCCGGCCATTCTCTACGGCACCCAGGGAGGCGAGGGGCAGCCGCAAACGCAAACCGTTCTGATTACCCGGATGATCGACTACGGGATGGATCCCCAAACCGCAATAGATAAACCTCGCTGGGTCTGGGGCAGAACGTGGGGGGAAGAGACGCAGGAATTGCGCGTGGAAAGCCGCATTCCGGAAAGCGTACGCAGGAAACTGGAAGAAGCCGGTCACAAGGTCCGCGTGCTGGAAGAATACGATGGCGTTACGGGTCATGCGCAAGTCATTCGGATCGATGACCATGGTTTCCGGATCGGCGGAACCGATCCCCGCTGTGATGGCCTCGCTGCCGGTTGGTGATGCCCGATGAAGTTGTTATAAAATCTTACACAATTACCGAGTTGGTCAACGACTCGGTAATTTTTTGTTGATTTATTGTAATAAAAACTGACATGTTTGTTTACGGAGGAACAAAGCGTAACTATAATGTAAAGTACAAAGGAGAAAAAAGCAGGTGATAACGCAAAAACAATATTTATAACGAAAGTTTTCATGGAAAATATATTTCAAATCGTTAGCGAAATCGGGGGATTTTCTGCATGTAATAAAATGTTACGTTAAGGTGGTGGCAGAGAGATGGTCTTAAAAACATCCGAAACAGTTGAAGGGTATGCCGGAGTCCATGAACATCCGGTTATCGGACGGGAACTGGTGGCCATGGAAAATGTCGGAAAAGTTTATCCCAACGGCACGATCGCGGTGCAAAACGTGAACCTGAAAGCCGGCGAGGGCGAGTTTCTATGTTTCGTAGGCCCGTCCGGTTGTGGAAAATCGACGATTTTCAACATGATTGCGGGATTGACTTCCCCCACTTCCGGAACGCTTTCCGTGCTGCGGACGACACCGAAAGAAGCCCGCAAACATAACGAGATCGCCTTTGTTTTTCAAGAGCATACGTTGCTGCCCTGGTGCAATTTGATGGAAAATGTCACCTTGCCGCTAAAACTAAGGGGCATGCCGAAAAAGACGATGAAAGAAGAAGGAGAGCGCGTGCTTGAGCTCGTTGGATTGAAAGATTATATCAAAGCGCTCCCCCGGCAGTTGTCAGGCGGCATGAAAATGCGGGTTTCGATCGCCAGGGCGCTTATATCCAGGCCGAAATTGCTGCTTATGGACGAACCGTTTGGCGCGCTTGACGAAATCACCCGCCAGACGCTGCAGCACGAGTTGCTGAACATTTGGCAGAAGGAAAAGCGGATGACGGTTTTGTTTATTACGCATAACGTTTTCGAAGCGGTGTTTTTATCCACGCGCGTCGTCGTCATGACTCCGCGTCCCGGCAAAGTGTCAAATATTATCGGTATCCCGTTTCCTTTTCCCAGAAGCGAACAATTCCGGACGTTGCCGCAGTTTGGGGAGTATGTGCGCAGCGTATCCGAATCGTTAAAACATTGAAGAAAGTGAGGAGATCTGTATGGCTATGGATAAATCGTACGTGAGCCCGTTGCCCGCATCGGAGAACAAGTTGCCCGCATCGGAGAACGATCGTCGCGGACAATCGGCCGCAAGACGTCAACTTTCCGATCATCCGCTCATGAAACGCCTGGCGGATGCGGGCCCGCCGATCGCCGTATTTGTGCTGTTTGTCCTCGGTTGGGAGTTCATTGTCCAATTGGCGGGGATTCCGGCTTATATCCTGCCGAAGCCTTCGGACATTTATGCGGCTGCGCGCGATCAATGGAGCAACTTGGTCACGTCGGTCACCACAACGGTTTTGGAGGCCGTCATCGGTTTTGTCATCAGCATCGTTCTGGGCGTCGGATTGGCCATATTGCTCGCGTTGTCCAAGATCGTGGAACGAAGCATCTATCCTTACGCGATCATTATGCAAACCATTCCGATCGTCGCGATCGCTCCTATCATTGTGATCTGGTTCGGAGCCGGGCTGAACGCAATTATCATCATTGCTTTTCTGATCAGCTTTTTCCCTATTTTCTCCAATACGTTGATCGGGTTGAATTCAACCGAACAAAACATGAAAAATTTGTTTTATTTGTATCATGCCACCAAACTGCAGACGATCGCCAGATTGCGTATTCCCGCAGCGCTGCCGTATATCGTGGCGGGATTAAAAATTTCCTGTACGCTGTCGATTATCGGGGCCATCGTCGGGGAGTATATCGCCGGAATCGGCGGAGGCAAAGGCGGGCTGGGCTATGCGATCACCGTCGCCGCCACCCGGTTGCAGACTCCGTATCTGTTTGCTTGCGGTCTCTCCGCTTCCTTGCTGGGCATTTTCTTTTTCCTGATCGTGAACGCCCTTTCCAGAATGTTGCTCAGATCCTGGCATGAATCGGAAATGAATTCGTAAGTTTTATTTTCATGACATCAGTCCAGCGGTATGATGTCAAGTCCCTGAATCGTGAAAATTGGAAATTGTTTTGGCTCTTTTGAGCCCGGAGTCAGGAAAAATGGCAACACCAAACCAAACCCAGTCGAAAACCGCGGTGTTTCCAG
>Ga0207865_100704_pt1 | contig 32788 bp, 31 predicted proteins | sample HigsolmetaAR204D_FD_184836 | JGI IMG/M metagenome (GOLD analysis project Ga0207865, IMG submission 184836) | Ionic liquid and high solid enriched microbial communities from the Joint BioEnergy Institute, USA - AR20-4-D (SPAdes) (version 2) ...
CAAACGAAGCGGTGTTTTTCTATTTTTACAACATCCGTATTGAATCTGCTGTTTGTCTAGTCACATCATGCAATTAAACCGATTTTCGCTCTGCGAAAGTTGAGTTATTTACTATGAAGTATGCCACAAAATGCATCGGTTTAAATGCACCCAAAGAAAAAAATGCCTGTTCGCAGTGCGAGGCCCTTGTTCTTACGGGCAACTTATAAGCTACCCGAGGGCCGAAATCCCCCGTATCCATTAGTAAAAATAATCCATCTGTTATGATTTAAACAGGAAATTACCAATTATTCTCCATATTTTTGGTTGCGAGGACATAAGCTTTTGCGGAAGGTGCTGCCATGAGAACGCGATCCACTTGCATTGTGCTGTTTTTTATTTTGCCACTTCTGTTCATGACAGGATGCTCCAAACATTACAAAACGGATTTTCTTAACAAGTTTGATTCCTATCTCGAATATTCTTTAGGCGACTTTGAAGTGATCGTCAATAAAGAAAAAATCGAATGGAGAGGCGACCCGCTCCCTGTCAGCGGAACGGGGCTGCGGTGGGTCGTAGCTTATACGGATGATGGCGGGTCCCAAAGAGAATTTGAATTCCTCAATTACGGGTATACGGAAGGCGGGGATGCATCGAATTTCGGGTATGCTGTCATGTAATATGCCATGAACTTAGGCAGAGAGCGAATTACCCAGGATGTGCTGCTTCAATACTTCCAGCCAGACGAAATCGGAGTGCCCGAAGACGAAACGAATGAGCCGGAAACATCGGTTTTGCTGATCTTCGAATATCCTCCTAAAGGGGACGACGAGTACGCACGATTCGTTGACCCCCGCCAAGGACTCCAGCTAAAATCGCTTCATCCCAAGCAGCTCATTCATGAATGGGGGGCTTCCTATAACTTTAAGTTTAGGACTTCACTCATCGACGACGAAGACCAGGCGAAACAATTCATTGCCAAGATTGAACAGGTATTAAGAGATTATATGAAATACGTGGATAGCGATGATCTCCTTCCCATTGAGATCCACGATAAGGATTACGAGGATGGATACCGTGGGACCTATGATAAAAAAACAGACTCCTTTACTTGGATCACAAAAAAAGAGTACGAAAAATCGTTAGATTACATTGATGGAAAATTAAAAGAACTGAACAAGGTGATCCTTAACGGCAAAGAGTACATAGTGGGTGAAACGTATGCCGATGAAAAGGTCTATTATTTGGCCGCCACGATCACTTATTGCCAAGATACCCAGCAGTATCATATTCGCGATTTTGAAGACCTGCTGACCTTGCTTGGGATTCAGGTATCGAATCTTGACAAAGGGAATGCGTTTGAATGGACCATCGGTTCAGACACTTACGCGGTCAATAAACTAGGAGGTTGGACGCTGACCAAGAATGGCGGCGCGAATTTGTTGCAATACAACGCTCATGAATGTAAGGGAATCTCGCAATCCGACTTTGAAATGATCAGCAACACGACAGTGAATGTGGACCAGGAAAATGGGGCTCTCATCGTTAACAGTCATTAAGCTTCCATCCGGATACCGATTCGAAAATAACGAAGGAGCTTGCCGCGGCAGCTCCTTCGTTATTTTGGCATGGACCCGCTTGATCCTGAATCGCCCTTCTCGATCAATGCTTCTAATCAGGCAAGTTGCCGGACCGCGTCCCGACTTCATAAGAAGGACGCACGTGATCGTACATCAGGTGCAAAACCATGCCGGTCGCCGCATGATCCAGGTTATGGCAGTGGTCCATCCACATGCCGGGATTATCCGCGACAAATGCGACCTCGTACGATTCGCCGGGCATGACGTTTAGCGTATCGGTAAGCCATGGCGTGTTCACCTTCTCGCCGTTTTTCTTCAAAACCGTCATATGATGCCCGTGCAGATGCATCGGATGCTCGGCCAAGCTTTTATTGACGAACGTCGTTTTGACGAGATCGCCTTCTTGGACGACGAAAGTCGGAACCCGAGGATACACCTCCCCGTTGATCGTCCACAGAAAATGAAACATGCCGTTGTAAAAGCCCATCTCGTTGCCGAGTATCATTAGGAACTCCCGGTCGAATTGGCTTGCCGCAGTGACGGCGTTCACGACCGGCTGGCCGTAATCGGACGGATCAAACATCGCAGATTCGGCTTGGAGGACCGGTTTCTCCGGAGGACTGTCAGTATAAAAAACGATTCCCGGATTGCTTTCGTTCCTGGCCTCGCCGAGCTTCAAGAAGACCGGCCGGTCCGGCATCGTGAAGACGACGTCATATCTGCCGCCCGAACCGAGCCGAAACGCCGTTTGATCGGACAAGGGCTGCGGGTCTTGAATCCGCACGCCGTCAATGCTTGCAATTCGGAAATCGGTTCCTTGCAGCAGGTACTTTTCCGACAGGTTATGGGCATTGATGATTCTCAGCTTGACGGTTTTCCCCAGCTGCACCTGCTTCCACTGCCATTCGTCGCGGCTTCCGAATGCTTTTCTATATCCTTGGTCGGTCTTCCATCGATGGTTAATGACGGTTACTTGTTCATCATAAGTCTCGGTTTCCTGCTCAGGCTCGACGATCAGTATGCCGAATAGCCCCTTCACCACCTGCTCCGCCGCCTGCTGATGAGAATGGAACCAGTAGGTCCCTTCCTGCTCGGCCCGAAACTTGTAAACGAACGATTGTCCCGGCTTCACGACATTTTGGGTCATCCCCGGCACGCCGTCCATTGCATTCGGCACGTTATAGCCATGCCAGTGAATGGTAACCCCGCTCTCGATATCTTGATTGATCAGCTTCACTTCGACGATATCGCCCTGCTTCACTCTCAGCTCGGGCGCGATTTCTCCGTTATACGTCCAGGCGTCGATAACGGCTCCGGAAGCAAGCGCTACCTTCTTCTTTTGCGCTACTATCTCAAAGGTCACATCGGCAGGATCCGTTATATTTCCTGTCAGAGCAGCGACCTCCACCGTATCAGCTTGATGATTCGCGTGATGCGATGGATGGTGATCGGAGCCTCCGGACATCCGGGTAGCTGCGCCGCCTCCTTCGTCAATCCAGTCGTGATTCATCATATCGGAGGCTTCCGGCAGCTTGGAGGCTTGGACTCCCGCCAATACATGGGACACAAGGATAACGATTGCCACTATGGCCGTAAGAATACCTGCCGATATGACGTTCAACAGCCTGGCGGCAAGGCTACGCCGAAGCGCTTCCCCTCGCATCACCTTCAAGTACCTTCTTCTCGCAAATATCGCCGGCACGAGCAATAGCAGCGTCACCAGCACGAACCGCTGAGCGATCTCCGCCGGGCCGGGCAGGACCGGTTGGGCAAAGACGAAGCTATGGGCGGAAAGGCCGGAGGCGAGCGCGGCCGCATAGAAGGACAGCGAGACGGAAGGCTGAGCCGCCGCTTGCAGCGCCGCCTGGGCCGGCGGTTCTTCGCCGGAATCCCGCAAGCCTTTTAACCGGGGAAGCACCGTTAACGCTATATACCCCTGAGGAATCAACGTCAGCGGGATGAGCGTCTTGACCGTACCCTCTACAAACAGCCAGCCGCTCTTGATGCATTGAAGGATAATTGTCACGTACCAGACGGCACTTAGCAGAAGCGCGGCGCCGGCCACCCAGAGCAAGAAGGTTCTTTTCCTCGTCAAGCTTCGGTTGGTACTGGCGTAGGGCAGGATGGCCGCGGCGATGCCGGCGGTCCCCCATAATAAGGTCATGCTGACCGTAAGGATGACGCTGGTGAACGTTCCGAACAAGATTACCACTCCTTATGACCGGATGCCGCCTCAGGCTGCCGCCCCCGGATTCGATTTGCGAACCTTATCTTACCAGCGAAATGTTGTGAACTTGTGGTGAAACCATTTACGGATTGTGGAGGCCGCCAACATCTTATAAGATAGGGACAAGAATGAATAGGTCTGGGGTGCAGGAATGGGAACCAGAGTTCTGATCGTTGAGGATGAAATCAAAATTTTGTCGGTCATGGAATCGTTTCTTCAATCCGAAGGATACGATGTCCTGACCGCGATGGACGGCCAAACCGCCTTGCAGCTTTATAGAGAACATAAACCGGACATCGTCATCTTGGACTGGATGCTTCCGCACCTGAATGGGCTGGACACCTGCCGGCAGCTCAGACAGACAGGGTCGCCCGGCATTATCATGGTAACGGCCAAATCAGAGGAAACCGACAAAATCGTCGGCCTCGAGATGGGATCGGACGATTACTTGACGAAGCCCTTCAGCTTGCGGGAGCTTTCCGCACGTATCCGCTCCTTATTGAGACGAATGAACTTAACCGTGAACGACGAATCCGGCAGCGTGCTGCGAAGAGGCGATCTGAAGATTGACGAGGAACGTCTGCAGGTGTTTAAAGGAACGCAAGAGCTGCATCTGACGCCGACCGAATTCAAGCTTCTTCACCTGCTGGCGTCGAAGCCCGGACGGGTATACAGCCGGATGCAGCTGCTGCGGCACGCGTTCGAGGAGGAATTTATCGTCGACGAACGGACGGTGGATTCCCACATCAGCAAGCTTCGCAAAAAGATTGAAGGCGGCGGCCGGACCTCCGACTACATTCAGACGGTCTACGGGTTCGGCTACCGTTTCGGAGCGGAATATGACCATTAGAACGAAGCTGACCTTGTCGATGAGCGTGCTGATCGTGTTTATCCTGCTTTTTCTCCTGGGCGTCACGCATGTCCAGTTTTATATTTTCCGCGATTTTGCCTATCTTGAGGACAAGGCTGCGTTCGAATCGCTCAGAGAGGAGTTCGAACAGTATTACAGAACCAACGGAGATTCGTGGGATCATGTTCAAAGTGCGAGGTTCGAATATAGCGGCTCCTTTGCCGAAATCGTTTTGTCGGCGGAGGGAGAATTCTTGGTTCAGCAAGGAACGCTCAGCGCCGATGAACTTCGCAAGAACGGGTACAAGCTGGTGCTTTTCGAGGGTGACCGGAGGGTCGGCAGACTGTACGTCATGAACGATAAGCAGTACAAGACGTACGAGTTCAAAACAATGTGGTACACCATGCTGCCCAATATCGGCATCGCTTCGCTGCTGTTTACTTTCATCGCGGCGCTGCTGACCATCTTCTTATTGTCGTGGAGGCTGACAAGCCCTATACGCCAAATCATCCAAGGCATCGCGTCCATCCAAAAAGGCGGCGCCGCGGCCGTCTTTCCTGAGCGAAGGAAAGATGAATTCGGAGCGATCTCCAAGGCGCTTCGCGAGATGAACGATTCGCTGGCCGACGCGGAACGAACCCGCAAGCAGCTGATGTCCGATGTCGCGCATGAATTGAAAACGCCGCTGATGATCATTCAAGGGGAATTGGAGCTGGCCCATGAGACGGGGAAGCCCCTATCTGCCGCCAAGCAAGCTTCGATTCTCGATGAAGTGCTGCGGCTGTCGCGCTTGGTTCATGATGTGCTGGATTTGTCCAAGCTCGAAGCCGGCATGACGGAGCTGCGTCCGCGAACGGAGAACCTGGCTGCGCTGCTGGAGGATGTCGTGGAGAAGACTCGGTATATGGCGGAGGACAAGCAAATCCAGCTTTCCATGCACGCCGTGGAGGAGTCGATTCCCGTATCGGTAGAAAAATCCCGTATTCTTCAAGCGCTGTATAACCTCCTGACGAATGCCATCTACTATACGAACCCCGGCGGACAAATCCGGCTCCTTGTAGAAACGACGCACGTCCCTAACCGGCAGCAGCCCTATGCCCGCATCCGCATTGAAGACAGCGGCGTCGGCATTTCCGAGGAGGATTTGCCCCATATCTTCAACCGTTTTTATAGAGCGGATCATTCCAGGGCCCGCCCCAGCGGCGGAACCGGTCTGGGGCTCGCCATTGCCCAGCAAAACATCCTTGCTCACCGGGGGTGGATCGAGGTGCGGAGCGTGGTCGGCGAAGGTTCGGTGTTCACCATCTATTTGCCGATGTGATGTCAAGAAGGCCGGTTCCCCGGCCTTCATTTCGTCTGCTGCTTGCGGATTACGCTCTTCCCATTGGATATTCGGTCGGAATTACGAGTATGGTTGGAAGGAATGGATTCTTACGCTTAATACAAGACCGATAGCCGCCATATTGGTAAGCAGCGAGCTTCCTCCGTAGCTGATAAACGGCAGCGCAATGCCGGTGAGAGGCATCAGCCCCAAGTGCATGGCGATATTCTCGAAAATTTGAAGAACGAACATGGACATAATCCCTACGACGATATACGTTCCGGAGACATCGCTGCTTTCGGAAGCGATTCGAACCATTCTATAGATGAGTAGAAAATAGAGAAGCAGCAGCAGCGCACTCCCCAAAAAACCGAACTCCTCGCCGATCACCACAAAGATCGAATCCGCGTAGTCATACGGGATAAATCCGTTCTGCACCATATCCCCTTGCCGGTAGCCTTTCCCGAAGACATCTCCCGTACCTACTGCTCTGATGGAATTCAGCACATGCCAGCTATGATTCGGGTCGGAGGCGGGATCGACAAACGCTTGTATTCTGGCCATCTGATGAAGCTTAATCATCTTGGAGAGCCATTCGTGATTGAACATATACAAGCAGGCAAGGGATGCAGCGAGAACAGCCATCGTTGCGCTGCCGATGATAACATGAATCCAGCGCATGTTCCCCATCCAGAGCAACCCCGCCAGAATACCGAAATACACAATCGAAGTGCCGAGATCCGGCTGCTTCAAAATCAACAAAACCGGAATCAACGTGACGATCATAATGGGGACCATATCTTGAAGGATTCGAAGAGGTTCGCCGTTGCGACGCTTCAACATTTTGGCAACCAATAGGATAACAAATATTTTCACAAGTTCAGACGGTTGGAATTGGATAGGTCCCATGCTGATCCAACGCGTAGAACCATTCAGATTCATTCCTTTGAAATGGACGAGCACAAGTAAACCGATTCCCAATGCGTACAAGATTATAGAGCAGTGGCGAACGATTCCCCGATAATCAAGAAAGGAAATGGCCAGCATCGGAATAAATAACACTATGTACATGACGAAATGGTTGACGTGAAGTCCCTCATACTTGGTGCCCGTCGTTGCGCTGTGGATTGCGAGAGTGCTGATTATCATAAAACAAATCAATATGAGCAATATTGTACCATCTAATCGGCTCGCCAATCTTTTCATGCTTCCATTCGAACCTCTTCTTTCTGTCATCCACCCTTCCCGTCTGTTGAAACAAATCAAAGCGGATCGATCGATATAAATTGTTCAAGCAATGCTTCCAGTTCCTCTTGTTCAACGTCGACATACGGATGATTCCAATAGCCCGGGAACGGCAAGCTATAGATATGGTCTGTGGCGATTTTTCCGTAATATTCCTTGACCATGGCCATCATCGTGTTCGGCGTCATGTTGGTTTTCAGGTTGGACGATACGGTATCTATAATCTCGAACACCTTCGGCAGATTGTTCCAGGAATTCAGCTTATCGATGAGTGCGACAATGATCTGTTGCTGGCGCAAGCCGCGTTCGAAATCGTCGGAATGAAACGCCGCCCCGCGGTTATCTTTGCGAAACCGCGCGTAATGCAGCGCTTTTTCCCCGTCGAGCACCTGCACCCCCGGCTCCAAGCGGATGAACATGTTTTCCGAAGGCGCATCATACTCCATGCTCCGCTCCACGTTGATTTCGATGCCTCCTACCAAGTCGACCAGCGAAATCAAGGACTGATAATTGACAAGGAAGGTGTACTCAATATCAATATCCATATAACGCTCAATCGTCTCCCTTGCCATGACCATGCCTGAGCTTATGTATTCTTCGGGAACTTTGTTATGACCAAGCTGTGCGTACTTGCCGGAAAGCAAGTTCGGATTCTCCCTTGCTTGACGAACCGCGTAATTGTACCCGTTAGCGAAAATCGAGTTAATCTTAGCCTCTGAACCCCGCAAATTCTTCACACGCAAATCCCGCGGGATCGACAACAGCTTAACGATATTGTTCTGGGGAATGACATGGGCGACCAAAATCGTATCGGTATTCATGCCATCGTGACTGTCGCTGTTATCGAGGCCAATGACCAGCGTATAGAAATCCTCCGGTTCTGCGTCCCATTCAACAAGCTTTTGTTCATTTTTCATATCCCAGTTATTGATGTTTTCCAGATCGCCCTCATCAAGAATGGCATTGGCCAAATTGATCGTGGATTTATGAAAATTATGGTATAAAGCGACGCACCCCAACACACCGAATAGGAAAACGATCAAAATAATGAGCATGCAGATCTTTTGCATACGCGATCGTCCGGCATACCATTGTAGCAACACCGCGGACCTTGTTTTCAAGCGATTGGTTTTCAAGCCGGTCCCTCCTGATTCTGCCGACGGATTCGATCACAGACATAGCATTTCTATGGCTAGCAATATAGTAACGACTATACATCTGCCGTTGACAAATTGTCAACACTAGGTGTATAGTCGTTATGAATTACAGCCTGGCTGCAGTCCTTATATTATTCCAAGTCAGACGTCTTGACGAACGAATCCTTCGTCATCGGCCGTCACCTTCGGTACTGAAAATTCGCCGACGGACTTCGTCGAACTTCAGGATCGGATTAAAGAATGATAAGGAAAGGACCATTGGAATATGTCCATACAACCCGCAAGCAATAGACTGGGTTTACTACTGGAAGAACGATTGAAGGAACGATCGTTATCCATACGGAAATTAGGCAAGCTGACGGATATTGATGCGGCCACCATTTCCCGAATCATGAGCGGGAAACGAAGAGCCACTCCGGCTCATTTACAACGATTTGCCGACGGTTTGGGGATTCCCGTCTCTGAGCTGCTGACAGCGGCTGGTTACCTTGATCGTCCGGGGCCATCGGATCTCCAAGTATCGGTTGCCAACATTGAAGAGATCCTTGCATCCTCCGACTTGCACAACCCCCATTTTAGTATTGAAAACTTAGAAGAGCAGCTGGCCCATTACGAGCAATACGCTCAAACCAATGAAGGAAGACATACGGTCCTCCAACAATTTGCCGAGAAAATCCACGAAATACGAAGCTCGGGTCCGTTCATCCAACAGCTAAAAGATATGTACGAACGCTTCCGTTCCAATCGAGGCACTGCAGCCGAACTGGCCTTCATCGGAAGTGCGCTGGTTTACTTTATCTTACCTATCGATTGTATTCCCGATTACCTCTTTCCGATTGGTTATATCGATGATGCTGTCGCCGTAAATCTTGTTATGAACTCGCGATTAAAAGCATTGGGAGAAAAGGGGTCTTGATATCTTTATCTATACGGAATCGAGGGCTGCCGCTCCTTGGACCGGCCCTTCATATGACGATCGATAGGAGTAATTCTTAATATGGATACCATAATAAACCTTCTTCAATATGCCCTCTTAGGGTTATTTCAAGGATTAACCGAACCGATTCCCGTATCGTCAAGCGGCCACCTGGTCATCGCGGAACATTTAATCGGATTACATATCGAAGGGCTTAGTTTCGAAGTGTTCGTGAATTTCGCATCACTGCTGGCTGTTGTGCTCATTTACCGGAAGGATCTTGTTCGGATTGCAGACCATGGCCTGGGCTATATTCGCACGGGAAACAAGGCCATGAAACCGGATTTTATGTTTATATTGTATATCATTATCGGCACTATCCCGGTGGTCGTGTTGGGACTTCTATTCAATGACCTTATAAGTGATTACTTGAAAGGAGTAAAAATCACAGGGATTACATTGCTCATTACGGGATGCGCCCTGTGGCTGATCCGTAATCTTCGCGGCAGGAAGCAAGACAAGGATTTAACGTTGCGTGATGCCGTGATCGTCGGTTTGAGCCAGGCCGTTGCTCTGCTGCCGGGAATCAGCCGTTCCGGCGCAACGGTTGTTGCCGCAATGGCGCTTGGAATGAGGCAGGATACTGCCCTTCGCTTTTCTTTTTTTCTTTATATCCCGGTTAGTCTGGGCGGCATGATTCTTGAAGGAAGAACCATGATCAAGGATCCGAACATGAATGAATTGCTGATTCCGTATCTCGTGGCTTTTATATGCGCATTGGTCGCGACCTATTTTTCATTAAAATGGTTTATAGGAATCATGGCCAAAGGAAACTTAAAATGGTTCGCCATCTACTGTTGGATTGTCGGCTGCGTCGTTCTGCTCTTTTTATGATTGGCAGTATGTTCAAGCCCCCCACTGTCGTAAAAAAAACTTTACTGACGTCTTCCGTCAGTAAAGTTTTTTTAGCTGAATCATCATTTATCCATAAGCTTCGCTGTACCATCACTTGTGACTCGGTTCCGCGTAACGAGACCCGTCCAGGGATGGTAGGATGAACTGCCCAACGGGTTCGCCTACAATGCCTTCATTCAAATCAAACACCAATTGCCCTCTAAGGAAGGTTTTGGTAACCCGGCAATGGATAGTTCTGTTGGTATACGGGCTATGCTTATGCCGGTAATAAAAGTTTTCGGCTTTCACGACATACGATTGATCAGGATCGATCAATATAATATCCGCGTCTTTAGAGATGGCGATCTCGCCTTTCGTCCCTAAATGAAACCTTTCCGCCGGTTTGGTCGCAATCATTTGGGCAAATTGGGTTACCGGCACTTGGCGCTTAAGCACAGCCTCGTCGAACATCAAGTCAACGTTGTTCTGGCAGCCGGTAATGCCGCCCCATACTTCAAATATATTATTGGTATCGCTATGCTTCATGTTCGGCGGACAAGGGGAATGGTCGGATGTCAGCATATCGATTTTGCCTTGCTTCAAGGCTTCCCATAACTTTTCCTGCTCCGCTTCGTCCCGCAAAGGAGGCGAACATTTGGCAAGCGGCCCGATTTCTTCGAATTGTTCGGTCGTAATCGTAAAATAATGCGGGCAGGACTCCAGGGTCACATCCAATCCTTCATTCCGCGCTTTGATGATCTCTTCCACGCCCGCAGCACTGCTAATATGGACAAAGTGCAGCTTACACCCGGTTTCTTTCGCCATAAATATAGCTCTCTTGATGGCATCGACCTCCGTAAATACCGGACGGGTTGCGACATAATCGGAAGCCGTCGTCTTGCCTTGCTTGATGCTTTCTTCGGCCAAACGGTCCGTAATCTCGGCATTTTCAGCGTGGATTAATAAAATATGCCCGAGCTCGGCTATTTTTTTCATTCCCGCATAAAGCGTAAAGTCATCAACATTTTTAAAATCGCCCGGCAAATCGGTACCGCACGTAGCCATGAAGCATTTAAAACCGACCACTCCCGCGTCAGAAAGCTCCTGCAGGTTTTCGAGATTCCCCGGAACGAGTCCGCCGTACAAGGCATAATCGACGTAGTTGTTCCCGGCGGCAGCGGCCAGCTTCAATGCCAACGCTTCTTTCGTCGTTGTCGCAGGCAATGCATTCAGCGGCATATCGACATAGGTTGTCGTTCCTCCGGCCGCCAATGCCTTTGTGCCGGTTTCAAAGCCTTCCCACTCCGTGCGCCCCGGTTCGCAAATATGGACATGCGCATCGATCATCCCGGGCAGGACGTATTGGCCGGCCGCCTCCACGACTTGGTCTGCCGCGTCGTTGATTTGTTCAGCAATGGCGGCAATCTTGCCGTCTCGAATCGCCAGATCCGCCTTTTTCACAGCATCTCTGAATACGACATGACCGTTTTTAATCAATACATCGTATTTCATAACCGGTTCCCTCCTGATTTGAATGATGGTTCATCAAAGATGGTGCCCTTCTTGAATTTCGAATGTTTGAACGCATACTTTGTCAGCAAAATATAGGCAATGCCCGATACGACAAGGCCGATAATCCAGGCCAGCTCCACTTGGATAAAGGCCGCGCCGGCACCGAGCAGCATGGCAAGCATCGCAGCCGGATTCGATCCGGCGAACGGGCCGCTCTCATTGTACAAATCCGGGACATGCACCTGCTGTTTTCTTAACACATAATAGTCAACCAGCAAGATGGATACGATCGGCCCCAAAAAAGCGGAATAGATCAGAATGAACATCCCGAGCCCCTCAGCCGAAGAATCCTGCACAAGCACCCAAGGGAACGAACATGACGCCAGCAGACCGGTAATCGTAACAGCCGGTTTGAACTTTATCTTGGTAAGCAGGGTAATCACATAGGCTGGCGGGATAATATTGGCGACCATGTTGACCGCAACCGCCCCGAGCACAATAAATGCGGAAACGAAGATGGTAATATAAGAGTTATCCACCACTTCCGCGAACGCCTTGACCGGATTGGAGATCCCTGTCGCGGAGGCAAGCATGGCGCCGATGGTAAGCGTCAAGCCGTATGCCACAAAAATCGGAAAGAAGTACAAGAGACCGCGTTTTTTGTCGCTGATGCCGGTTTTCAGCTCTCTCGAATAATCTGCCGCGCTTAAAAAGATGGCCGCATAATTCCCCATAAACATCATGATGAAGGCAAAGAACGGCAAGCCCCAAGAGCCTTCTGCACGGACCCATTTCTCCGCAATCAAATCGCTGTGGGATGCGAGCAGCACGCCAAACACATAGAGCAGCGCCAAGGTAATCACAACGGATGTCACGGTTTCAACCCACTTAACGGCGTGGAAGCCGTACAGCGAAAGGCCAATTTGTATCACTTGCAGCACGATAAAGCAAACAGCCACGTTATCGAAGGAACCGCCCGAAACGATCTTCGCAATTTCATTTAAGGCCGTGCCGCCAATCCAGCTTTGGAATCCGTACCAGACGATGGCGGGAATCCCGCGGCAAAGCGACGATATCACGGAACCTTTCAAGCCAAAGGACATTCTGAGCTGTACGACATAGGGAATCCCTGTTCGGTAGCCGAGCCTGTCATTTAAAGCAAAAATAACCGAAATGATACCGATGGCTATGATCGCTGCGGCAAAGGTCTGGAGCAAATTCAACGTTGCAACTCCCGCCACCACCAAGCTGGCACCCAGCGTCATATTGCCAAGGTTGACGCCGTCTCCGATCCACATGAAAATATAGTCTATCGGACTGACCTTTCTGTTCGCCTCTGTTTTCGGCTGGAGCGATTCATCCATATTCGCTGTGTGGTGGATATGCGCATCCGGCGTAGGATAAGCTTCTATTTGGGTATTCATATACACAAAACTCCCCTTCGGTTAAATTCCGCACTTCGGGTCATGCCTCGGCCGCTGAATACGACTCCTTCCTTTACCATCCCATGTGTTACTTATTCTCCCGTATAACGTTATGAACATTTACTTGTTATATTCCTAATATAATTGAAATCCATTGGTTTTTCATTATTTACCCTATACAAAACATAACATCCGAACTGGTCACCGTGCATAAAATACAAACGAAAACAAAAAAAGACAGGGATTCACCCTGTCTTTCGTGACATATTATGTTATGTTATTTGAACGCCAACGGTATTTAGCGATGTTCGTTCGCTTCGTAAACATCCAACGCCGCCTGAACTGCTCGGCCGGCCGCAATCTTGGCCTTATGGCGCAGAAGTACGGCTTCGAGCGCCCCCAGGACATGAAGCACGTTCTTCTTCCTGCAGCTGTAGCCCATGGTGCCGATCCGCCAAATCTTCCCCTTTAACGGCCCGAAGGAGCTGGCGATTTCAATATCAAAATCGTTCAGCAGCATGGCGCGAACCGACTCTCCGTCAATGCCCTCCGGTATCGTGATGCAAGTAACGACAGGGAGTTTGCAGGACGGATCGCCGTATAATTCCAAGCCCATCGCCTCAATCCCTTGAACCAGCGCTTGTTCGTGCAGGCTGTGCCGAGCGAACCGATGCTCTAATCCTTCTTCCAGGACGATGCGCAGCCCTTCCCGCAGTGCGTAGAGCATCGAGGTGGCTTCCGTATGGTGATTGAGACGGGCAGGGCTCCAATAATCCATCAATTGGCTTAAATCAAAATAGTTGGTTCGAATCACCCGCGGCTGCGCTTTCTTGTTTGACCCTGGTTCGGCAAGCCCCTGTTCGATCTTTTTCCGTTCCAAGAGCAGCGCCTCTACGCGGGAATTGAAGGTGATCGGCGCCATGCCGGATGGCACGGACAAACATTTTTGGGTCCCGCCGATGGCGGCGTCAATGTGCCATTCATCGACTTTGACATCTACCCCGCCGATGGAGGCAACCGCATCGACCACGAAGAAGACATCCCGTTCCCGGCAAGCCCCGCCAATTTCCTGTAAGGGCTGCATGCGTCCCGTGGAGGTTTCCCCGTGAACCATCGCAACGATTTTAGGCTGAACGCGATCGATTTCGCGGATGACCTCTTCCGGATCGAACACCGTGCCCCACTCTGTTTCGATGTTATAAATCTCCGCGCCGTACCGTTCCGCAATCTCCGTAAGAAGATGGCCGAACCGGCCATAAATCGGGATGAGCACCCGATCGCCCGGCTCGATCATGCTGGCCAATACCGCTTCGATCCCGGCGCGCGAGGTTCCGTCAACCGGAAAAGCCCAGTGGTTCTTGGTCTGAAACAGTTCGCGAATCATCTCCATCGTTTCATTCATCATATGCGTGAACTCGGGATCGAACTGTCCGAGAATGGGCGTCGCCATCGCGCGGAGCACGCGAGGCTCCGCTTCCACGGGGCCGGGGGTCATGATCGTTCGGGTTGAAGCATTGAGATCTCTGTATTTCATGATATCGTCTCCTTTTCATAACCCAGCTCATACAACAACCGGATCAGAACTTGCACGCCTGCCGCCAAATCTTCTTTGGACGTATATTCCGCAGGATTGTGGCTGATTCCCCGATGGCTCGGCACAAAAATGAGCGAAGTCGGATAATGGGCCGCCATAATTTGGGCATCATGCCCCGCCCCGCTTGGCATCAGCCTATAGGGAAGACCTTGAGCTTGACAAATCGTCTCGATGCTCCGGAGCAGCGATGCATCCATGCCTACAGGACGCACATCAAGATGTTGATTCACCTTCACTTGAAGTCCGCGGTCCTGCGCGGCGGCAAAGCATATAGCGACCGCCTCCTCGCAGAAAGCATCCAGCACATCGCCTTGGGGATGGCGGATATCCAAGGTAAAGGCGGCTTTATCGGGAATGACATTGGATACGTTGGGCTCCACTTCGATCTTTCCCACCGTGGCCACGAGCGGAGCTCCTCTCCGGTCGGCCGCTTCCATGATCGCCACGATCATTTGGCTGGCTCCACGCAAGGCGTCTTTCCGCCAACCCATCGGCGTCGTCCCTGCATGGTTGGCTTCTCCGCTGCACTCGATCGTCAACCGCTTTTGTCCTACAATTTGCTCCACGATGCCGATCGTCGTCTGTTCGCGTTCCAGAATGGCGCCTTGTTCAATGTGAAGCTCAATAAACGATAGGATATCCTTCCGCAGCGGGCTTCGATAATGCCCCAAGCCGAAACCCGCCTTGTTCATCGCCTCGACGAAGGGAATTCCCTCTGAATCCCGAATCTGCGCGATGTGATCCGTCGGAGCTGTTCCGGTAATGTTGGTTGACCCCCAGAAGGTGAGCGGGAACCGGCTCCCTTCCTCCTCGCATAACGAAACGACCTCGATATTCCGCTTGGGAGGTCCGTACGTTTCTTTTAAATAACGCAGCGCCAATAGCCCGGCTATAATTCCGAATGCCCCGTCATATTTTCCGCCGCACTTGACCGTATCGACATGGGACCCGGTAAGAATCGTTCCGGCCTCAGGGTCTTCTGAAGCAATCCTCCCGAATAAATTCCCTGCATCGTCGTAATACGTATCCAAGCCCATGGCTCTCATCTTCCGGTCCATGGCCTGCTGAGCTTCGATCCAGGAGGATGTATATAAAAGGCGCGTGACGCCGCCCTCCGGGTCCGCTCCGTACGCCGCTAACCACTCCACCATTTCTTCCGCTTGCTGCTGGAGATCCGCTATGTTCATCCGCGCGTCCCCCTCTTTTGGCTGCTGGAGATCCGCTATGTTCATCCGTATGTTCCTTTCTTTTTCTCGCACAGTCGTTTTGTTCCTACGGTGCTCCCCATGTTATCCCTATTGTAGTGAATCCTTTTCCAGAAGTCATTGTATCCCTTGAATAAAATATAGCCAATTAATCGTGCATATTGTACAATGAACATACTTATTCAACGATACCATCAATCCATGGGGGTCGTGGTCATGAAAATGGCGGATGTGATCCGCATGCCTCTTCTGAAGCATGCCAAGCTCGCCGCGGGCCGTCTCGGCCTGAACCGAACAGTGGAAAGCGTCAATATGATGGATGCTCCCGACATCATTCATTATTTAAAACCGAACGAATTATTGCTCACGACGGCTTTTGCCATTAAGGAATCGCCGAACGACCTGCTGGAATTAGTTCGGCAGATGGCCGACAAGGGGTGTGCCGGACTCGGCATCAAAACCAAACGGTTCATTTCCGAGATTCCGCCTTCCGTGCTGCAATTATCCGACGAATTGGCTTTTCCGATTATCGAAATCCCGCTCGATTCCCCCTTGGGAGAATTGACGACGCAAATTCTCAGCTACATTCTGGAGAAAAGAACCGACGAATTGCGTTATGCGCTGGAAACCCACCAGGCTTTTTCCCGCATCGTGATGGAAGGCAAGGGGCTGCAGGGAGTGATGGACAGCTTGAGCTCTCTCATTCAGCACCCCGTGCTGCTTTTCGATCACCGGGGACAGGTGCTGGCCGAATCCCGCTCCACCCCTTCCCCTTCTCCGGACACAAAGAAGAGCATTGCCCGGCTTTTAGCTTCGATTCTCGCAGGCCGAGTCTCCTATTTCTCGCTGCTGGCCCCCAAAGAGCCGGTGACCGCCTTTTCCATTGAAATCTATAAGCAGCGGCGGGGATTCTTAATCGTTCCGGGGGCTATGCTGGAAGATCCTTTTTCCGTCCTGGCCGTGGAGCAGGCCGCTAACGTCGTACGGTTTGAATTTATGAAGCAGCATGCTCTCGAAGAAAGCTCCAGACGAATTAAAAATGAATTTTTCGCCGATTTGCTGGATGAACAGATCACTTCCGACGAAGAAATTGTGAACCGGGGCAAGCACTACGGCCTTCAGAAAAGGCAAACATACAAATGCATTGTCGCTGCCATCGATCAAAGTCCGGAAATGTACAGCAAAAAGCGGGTTCACCGGGAAGACGCCATCAGTCAACTGCGGGATCAAGTATACGAATATCTGGATGACGAGCTATCTCGCCTGAAGAAGCCGTACATTTTGTTTACGAAAACCCATTATTTTATGATGCTGATTCCGGTCGAGCTGTCGCAGCCGCCTCAAGAAACCGAGGAAGAGGATTGGAACGGCATCCTGCGAACCATTCAGGACCGGCTTTACCGGGAGCTGGAAGTCAGCCTTTCGTTTGGCGTCGGCAATTACGCCGAACAGTTAACGGATATCTCGACCTGTTTCCACAAAGCGTTGGAAGCTTTGCGGTCCGGATACCAATCCAAGAAAGCGCGCTTTATTCAATCGTATCGCGTTAAAGAGCTGACCGAATTGCTGCGGATGATTCCCTATAAGAACTTAAAGCAATTTTATGACAGCACCCTCAAGGGTCTTGCGGATTCCACCGACCGGGAGCATATGGATCTGATTCAGACGCTCGCCGTATTTTTGGAGAACCACTGCCTGATTACGGAAACCGCTAAACAGCTCTATATTCATCGAAACACCGTCTCCTACCGCTTGAACAAGTGCGAGGAGATCCTCGGCAGGAGCTTGAAGGATCCGAACGAAATCCTGAAATTGAGGATAGCGCTCATGGCGCGTTCCCTGCTGCAATCTTCATCATGAATATTCAAGATGCACAATCATCGGTTATAATTTTATTCAATATATCCAATGACTTCCTTCCCTACAATGACTAATATAAATTTCATATAGACGCCTATGACGAGCGCTAGCTTTCGTCAATCGGTCGTCACCTTCGGTATTGAAAATTCGCCGACGGACTTCGTCGAATTTTCAAGAGAGTGTGAATAACGATGTACGGAAGGTGTGTAAGCAAAAATGAACGATGATTGGGGCGCTTTTGTCCGTCCAGATCTTGTGGTGAAGCCTTCCGGCTCCGGTATATTGGAAGGTTTATCGTTTGCGGTGAAGGACGTCTTTGACATTCAAGGATATACTTCCGGTGCGGGAAATCCGGATTGGCTGTTAACCCACGGACCGGCCGATCGCCATGCCGCCAGCATCCGGCTGCTGCTTGACCATGGAGCCCGGCTAACCGGAACGGCCCATACCGACGAGCTGATGTACAGCTTGGACGGTGAAAATGAACATTACGGAACGCCTGTCAATCCGAAGACCCCGGAACGGATTCCCGGCGGATCGTCCAGCGGATCGGCTGTAGCCGTTGCCGCAGGTTTGGCTGATTTTGCGTTAGGTACCGATACCGGGGGCTCCGTGCGGATTCCTTCCAGTTATTGCGGGATATACGGTTTCCGTCCGACTCACGGTCTCGTCGATCTTGCCGGAGTCGTCCCGTTGGCTCCCAGCTTTGATACCGTAGGATGGATGGCCGGCGATGCGAAGACGCTGCTTGATGTCGGGCGGGTGCTGCTGAACGGCCGCCCCTCCGGCGGGCCCGAGTTTCGGCGTCTTTATATGGCCGAGGATGCCTGGGCTGTCGCAGATGCCGAGTGCCGCGATGCGATTTCGGGAGTTCTTCCGATATTGGAAAGCCGGGTTCATGAGCGGAAGACGATCACCTTAACTCCATCCGGGTTAGCGGAATGGGTCAACATTTTCCGGGTCCTGCAAGGTCTCGAGATTTGGGAGACTCATGGCGGTTGGATCGAACAGACGAAGCCGCGCTTCGGACCCCATATCGGCAAACGGTTCTCCTGGGCGAGCACGTTGAATGGCAACGAAAGCCGCGATTTACTGCAGCGAAGACAACATATCAAGCAGCAAATGGCTCAGCTACTGGGCAGCGACGGGCTGCTCGTCATTCCTACAGCACCGGGAAGCGCTCCCTTGCGGGGCGAGTCCGGGGATGAGGTCGAGCAGCGACGGGCCCGAACCTTGCAATTATGCTGCATCGCCGGATTGGCTGGCTTGCCGCAGATAACCTTGCCCGCCGCTGACCTCGACGGAGCTCCGGTAGGATTGTCCGTGATCGCAGGGCATGGCCAAGATATCAAGCTTCTTGAATGGGTGGATCTCGCGTTGAGAGGTAGATAAATAATATCAAACAAAGTTTGCAATCTGAGGAGGGGCTAACATGGCAGATCGACCCACGGGTTACCGCAAACAAACCCGCTCTGTAGTTCATGCACAAAACGGAATGGTTGCCACCAGTCATCCCCTGGCGGCTATGGCCGGCATACAAATCCTCCAGCAAGGGGGCAATGCCTTCGATGCCGCGGTAGCCACCGCTGCCGCTTTATGTGTGGTAGAGCCGATGATGACGGGGCTCGGCGGCGATATGTTCGCCCTGATCTATGATGCTAAGCGACGGGAAATAAAAGGACTGAACGCAAGCGGACGCGCTCCGCGGGCGGCAACCCCGGATTATTTTGAGCAAAATGGCTTCACCAGCATCCCTGCTAACGGGATTTTATCCGTCACCGTACCGGGCGTCGTTGACGGCTGGGCGCAGCTGCTTGAAAGCTGCGGGACGCTCACCTTTCAAGAGGTACTCGCTCCGGCCATTCGATATGCGGAGGAAGGCTTCCCGATTCCGGAGATGGTGTCTTATTACTGGAAAAAAGCCGAACCGCTCCTCTTGCGCTCCGAGGAAGCGAGCCAGCATTATTTAATTCACGGAAAAGCGCCCAAGGAAGGGACGCTGTTCAAACAGCCCGGGTTGGCCTGGTCCCTCAAACAAATCGCAAAGAACGGAAGAGATGCTTTCTATCAGGGCGAGATTGCCGACAAGATCGATCGATATATGACGGATCATCAGGGATTGCTCCGTAAGGAAGACCTGAAGGAACACCGTTCCCAGTGGGTGCAGCCCATATCCACCCATTACCGCAGCTATGAGGTCTTGGAAATTCCGCCGAACGGGCAAGGGCTTGTGGTTCTCCAGATGCTGAACATCCTCGAGAATTTCGATCTAAAGGCTATGGGGCACAATTCTGCGGAATATATCCGGCTTTTTGTCGAAGCCAAGAAATTAGCCTATGCCGATCGGGATCGCTATATTGCCGATTCCGAATTTGCTGACATCCCCCTAGACCGCCTGTTGTCCAAGGAGTATGCGAAGGAACTGGCCGGGACCATTCAATCCGGGGTGAAGGAGATTCCATCGGGGGCAGAATTAGGCGGAGATACGGTTTATTTGACGGTTACCGATAAGGAAGGAAACGTTGCCTCGGTGACCAACAGCATTTTCAGTGTGTTCGGAAGCGGCGTCCTGATTCCCGATACTGGAATCTTCCTGCATAATCGGGGTTCGTTATTTTCTTTGGACCGTCATCATCCTAATGTTCTCCAACCGGGGAAACGTCCGTTCCATACCATTATCCCGGGAATGGTGCTGAAGGACGGGAAGCCGCTGATCTCCTTCGGCGTGATGGGAGCCGACATGCAGCCGCAAGGGCAGGTCCAGACGCTGGTGAACCTGATCGACTTCGGCATGAATATTCAAGCAGCCGGCGATGCCCCCCGGTTCCGCCACTATGCTCATGGCGTTTTCTTGGAGTCGGAGATTGAGCCAGCGATTTGCCGGGAGCTGTCCCGTCAAGGCTATACGCTGTTAAACCTGTCTGACGGTGACGATTTCGTCGTCGGGGGATACCAAGGAATATTCATCGATCCGGAAACCGGGCTGTTCCAAGGAGGCTCCGATCCGAGGAAGGACGGCTGCGCCATAGGCTTCTGACGGGATGACATATGAGGGCCGGTTATCCGGCCCTTTCAGTGACACTCTTTATTCCGTCTGCTGCTCGTGAATGATTGCCCGTATTCGCTCTTCGCTTAAATGGTAGATTTCAGATAATGAACGCACGTTAATGCCCTCAAGAAACTTTCGGTAAATTTCCCTGTTTCTCTGCAGCAGCTCTTCACGTATACCAGTAGTAGTGCCCCAATCTCTACGTTCCGTCTGGGGAATATACAGGTGCTGTCCCTTCACATATTTCTGAATTTCTCGGATCAAGCTTTCCGGCAGCACGTCCCTGGCATTCGTATATCTTTTCATCGCAATAGCCGCCTACTTAATGAATAGGTTTCGTCAAGCGAACAGAATTAACAATAAAATCTGTGAAGCCTTCATTAGCCAAGATAACAAACGTTTCAAAATTTTTAAGGGACATCAGGGTAGTCACACTTGTTGCATTAAGCTGTTTCATAGAACGAAGCGCTGCGCGAAGCAGCCTCCTTTTCTCATTTAACGTTAAATGATATTTCGGTCTAAAATGAATGCCGAATGCATTAGCAGAAGGATCGGTGTGGCTGGGATGTGCCAATCTTACTTTATAATAGGCGAATCCTGTCATTTCGTTATCCGCATTCTTTAAAGTCAAAATGACAACATCCGGGGTCTGTTCGCTATACGAGTTCTTAAATTGCTCTGCCATGGATAATTCCCCGTCTTCCACGAGCATTTCTTCGATATCGGTGAGGTCAATATTCCTATCTGCGTAAATATTCGAGGTATCTAACTCCTGCGGTTCTTCCCAATGATTTAAGGCCAAATGAGTAGAGCAATTCGAAAATTCATCCGAAATGAATCCAAATTTCTCAAACTGTGTAATCTCGGGGTTTCGAATTTGTCCAAACTGCGTGAAAGCGAAATAATATATTTTATTTCCGCCATTTTCAGTAACGACATCACAGCATTTCTCGATTAATGAATGTAAGGTAGCCTCGTCATTTTCTAAAATGCCGTATTCCACAAACCCATTCTTTGTCGCGTTATTCAGGGAAACGCCCATAAAGGCATTGAGATTGCCATCCTTCACCGAAATAAAGCCTTTCTTCGGACCATACTCGACTCGAGATGGCTCTGTTGGAAAATAAGCGTTCTTAAGTTCTTCGGCCGAAGGGACGGACATCCGGTCATCATTGATATATTTCTTTCTTGTATGTTCCAGGAGCCTGCGTATTTCTTCAAAATCGTCATTCTCATGAAGAGCTCTGATCACATAATCTGGATTCGACATGAAATCATCCTCCGATGGTTGATAATTCCATTATAAGGAGGATTGGTCCTTTTCCATATCCTAAAAATTTGTATACAAATTTTTAATTAGCCTGGCAATCCGTCATATAAAGAGGCCACCCATTTAAGGATGGCCTTTACTGTTATAGGAACGACAATCGTTATAAGTGCTCCACAAGATTTTCTAATGTCATTTCCCATCGTCCGTTAGAAAACTCTACTTTATGAATGCCGGTGTTGGCCGCTGGAAAAGACTTGTTTGTATTGGTCCATTCTACGCCTTTTAACAGATGATCAATGATATTTATGACTTGCCACTAATGATCGAACCATGATTTTTCCCTTCACAAATCTTTTTCATTGCATGATGCTGCTCGTTAACTTAAAAACCGGATCAATTCGTTATATTTTTTTGGCAGCAATAAGCGAGAAGAAAATGTGTTCCATGATAGTATGTAGTTCCTGATGATGAAAATTCGGGTAACGCGTGAGATTGGTCAGTTTGGCATCAGCGGGGGGATGAACATGATGCGGTTCCGTCGCAGTCTGATAATGTGGGTCCCTGTCATGAGGCTCGCTATGAAAACTCAAAATCTCGTTCCCCTTGGCATCGACCCAGTTATAATACGAAACATCGATGAGGCCATTGCTTAATTCTTCCGTAACATATAAACGCGATCCATCGACAAAGATGAAGGTGTGACGTGTGAATTTACGTGAAGACATCAATCCGGAACCATCACCGTCTCTGGTATCCATGAGGATCGATGCGAAATCCCGTTCCAACTGTTGGATATTTGATGGTGGCCTGGACATTTGATGCGAAGGAGTCAAATGCTGGTTCCCCGCCTTTCAATCGACTGCAGCAAGCCAGCCCACTGCGCTGCGTCGCGCGATTCATCCGGGGAAAGATTAGATCGGCTGCCGAGCGTTTCTTCATAGGTTCCGCCGTATTTCTTCTCGAAATGAACGACTGCACTTGCCAGTTCAGAAAGCTCCTCGGCCTCCGTCATTGGCCGGTTCCGGTTCAGTCGCGCCCGCTCAAGCTCATACATTTCAGCGGCCTCCGCTACGGTTGTTCTCACGCCCGTCGAGGCGGCGTAAACGGCGTTTTCAGGAATGCGAACCTGTTTAAACCTTTCTCCCTTTTCTACGCCAAGAAAGCGTCCCTGGTTGATCCAGTTATTAATGGTAGCGACGCTGACGCCGAAAAAGCGGGCGACATCTCCTGTCGAGTACAACCGCACATTAAGCGCATCCTCGGAAGTGCCGATCGTCACCATATATACGAACAACCGCTGCAGTGCGCGGTGGGGGTTTTGCTCAGACAAACAACGTTGAACCTCATCTAGTATTGCACCCGGATTTTGGAATGACGTCTTTTCGATATAGTTGGCCAAAGCCTTGATGAACAGCGACACCTGTCTATTCTGCGTCTCCGGAAGATCCTTGATTAATTCGGGAATCGTAACTGCTTCGGAAATGGCAGCTTCCTTTTCGGCCAGATCGAACATATACATCACCTCACCCCCATTCTAGCAGTTTTAACCCCGAACTTCAATTTAACTTAAAAATACAATGAATCAAACTTCAAATACAGTATAAACACGAAATGTCCGAAATATTCCTTTTGCCCTGGCTCCAACTCGGTATATAGTAAACATAAGAGCTGAACAAAACCTCACCGCGATAGGGGGAAATCAATGAAAGCCATGGTCATCGGCGGCGGAATTGGCGGGCTCAGCTGTGCCATTGCCCTTCGCAAGGTTGGTTGGGATGTCACCGTATTTGAACGGAACGAAAGGCTGGCAGAGGATGGGGCCGGGATCGTGCTCGCCGCGAATGCCATGAAAGCTCTGGAGAGACTCGGTACAGCGGGGCGCATCCGGGAAGAGGGGGCACCGGTCGGGGTTGCGGAGCTGAGAACGTGGAAGGGGAACCTCCTGGCGCGTCTGCCGGTCGAGACACAGGCCTTGCGTTATGGCACGCCGAGCTATCTCATCCACCGCGGTACTCTGCAATCGATTCTCTATGCGCATTCCCTGCATCTTGGCGTCACGGTCCAGCTGAGTAAAAAGTCAACAGAGTGGATCGAAACGAAGGAAAGCGTCGAGCTGCGTTTCACGGATGGAACGACGGCAACCGGCGAGCTGCTGGTGGCCGCCGATGGCCATCGTTCCACAAGCCGCGATCAGCTCTGGGGCCACATTCCGTTACGATATTCGGGCTATCGAGCGATACGAGGCATAGGCCGCTTTGAGGACCCGCGCTATCCGCTTGCAGCCGGGGGCGGATTTGAAGCGCTTGGCCGCGGCACCCGGTTTGGATTTTCTCATCTTGGCGGAGGGCGTATCTTCTGGTTTGCCGCAATCAATGAGCCAGAGCGACAGGGAACGCCCCTTTCACCCGAGGAACGCAAGCGGCACGCTCTGCAAAAGTTTCGGAACTGGTATTCACCGGTCCCGGCGGTGATCGAAGCAACGCCGCCTTCGGACATTCTAACCCATTCGATCTACGATCTGGCGCCTCTGAAGCAGTGGAGCAAGGGCCGGGTAACGCTGCTTGGAGATGCGGCGCACCCGATGCTGCCCAACCTGGGGCAAGGCGGAGCCCAAGCGATGGAGGATGCCGTCGTGCTTGCGGATCTGCTTAGACACAAGCCGGCAGGCGAAGCCTTAGTCCAGGCTTTAAAAGCATTTGAGAGAGTGCGCATTCCGCGTGTCCATAAGATCGTCCATCAATCGCGCCTTATGGGACGGGTCATGCAGCTCGAGTCGCCGCTGGCGCTGGCTGTAAGGAATACGGCTTTGCGCGCGGCAGCAGACAAGCTGTTTATCGCCCGGCTCCACCCATTGGTCGGTTATGAGCCGCCGACGTTATAATACAATAGAACACGCCAGCAGCAGGCCCTGGCAAGCAATGAAGGGGCGCCTGCTCATCTCTGTGGAGTATCGTAATCCCACGCGTCGGAGCAAGAAAAAAGAGAGCGGGAGGCGCTTCTCCCGCTCAAAATCACACGCTTCTCAACATGCCGCCGCGCATGTTAAACCAGCATATCAAGAATGGCTTTGCTGTCGCATGTTTTCGCTAAATCCACAGCCGTCCGCCCATCCTGATCTGCGGTATGAATGTTCGCGCCATGCTTTAACAGCACTTCAACGGCGGCAGCTTTTCTGCCCCTGATCGCTCTATGTAAGGCGGTTTGTTTATATTGATTTCTGCTTTCGAGATCAGCTCCGTGATTTAACAGGAATTGAATCCCGACAACATTATTAAAATCCGCAAAGTTATGTAGCGGAGGGAATGGCTTCCCTTCCTGGTTCACTTCGCAGCCCAGCTTCAGAATGCCTTCCAGCAGAGCTTCATCTTGACAATGAAAGGCGATCCCGAAGCCTTTCTTTTTCACCTCTTTGTGATATACATCCGGAAATTCCGAGCGAATATAATTCACAATATCGCTTGAGTATTGAAACGCCATTTCAAGAGGCGTTCGCGTCATGACCCGCTTTCCTACGTTGGCCCCCTTCTCGGCTAACCGTCTAAACGCCTCCAGATTATTGTGTTTGCAGCAAAACTGCAGCGGAATTCCGCGATATTTAAGCACTTTGTCTAAATCGGATTTTTTCGCATTGATAACCCGTTCTTTAATTTTGTCCATGTCATTCATATAACACGCAAAGACCAATGTATTTTTAATTTTTTCGGCCTTTAACGATTTCTGTAAAACTTCCTTTCTTTCCTCCCCCTGCGGCTCCAAACCATATCTCTGGTAAATGAGTAACTCAAAGGCATCCGAATCGAAAAGCTCAGGGTTTATGTCCTTCACCAGGCAATGCTCAACCCGTTTGCCCGCTTCGACTTTGATACAAAGAATACCTTTTCCTATCATTAATTCTTCAATTTCATCCATATATTTATCAAAAAGAGCAATCGTCACGTCGCCTTCATATGAAACTTCATTTTCTAAAATGTCAAAATATCCGCTCGTAAACGAATTTTCCGTGCCTAAAATCAAATAGATATAAGTTCTTTCCTTTAGCATCGGTTCATTGACAATCGCTTCTACTAAATCATCCAGGTTGTTCATCTATTGATGCCTCCATGTCTCCAATTACTAGAAATATACCATGGATTTTCAAGACCATTCAACTGAGCTGTCACATTAAGGCAGGGCTCATGCGTAGAAAAGAATACAAAGGTTCGATAGGCGCCTAACGAATCCGATGCTTCTAAAATCTCATGAACAAATTGGAGGACAATGGGATGAATAACCGCTTCGCTAAGTATAAGGTGAGTACGCTTGTTGCTTTGGGATCGCTGTTGTTGACTTCGTCGGCCTTTGCCGCTACGCATTTGATAACACTGACTAACAGCAAAGGCGATGTTGTCTATGAACAAAAGAAATACGAGGATTCAGTGATTCCCGATAATACGAAGGAAAAGCAGCTGCGCAGCTTGAAAGCATACGGCTTGGGACAAGACTTGCTGCAGCCAGACCAAGCAGCGGCCATTTATATGGCAGGAGAAGATAACACTGAAGGAGAGCTTCATATTGTCAGAGGATCGGGATTTCAGTTCACCGATGCCGCTTCACTTCGGAATGAATTGAAGGGATCCGGCGTGCATACTTTTGATAAGCTTCAAAATAAATACCATTTTGTCGGAAGTTCTTTGATCTATAACCCCGATGAGCTTACGGATCAAGAAAAAGCCGCGCTGACCGATCAATTGGCGCAAGAAGCCCGGGATTCCAACCAAGAATATGCTATGAAAATGCTTGATGTGTCTAAAGAGGATTGGAGCATGATTGCCACCTATCAAGGGGAAGGACAAACCATCCTTGTTCAGCCGATGAGAACGGACGATAAGGTGATCACGCATCTTGCTGATGAGCCATCGTCAGAAAAAATGACGGTAGACGGCGTAGAAATGCTGTATTCCGCATACGACAGCGGCAATCACGGGGTTCGTTTCATTTACAATATTCCTAATAGCGATTTCCACATTAATTATTATATTGAAGCGACAAAGGGAGTCGCCAAGGATGACTTACTGGCGATTGCCAAAGCGTATTTGCAATAATTGCGGAATGCGTCAGTAGCGCGGCCGCGGCTGATGAGACCGTTCGCCGCGGTATAAGCAGGCGCGTAATTAGGGCCACCCCGCCAAGGGTGGCCTTTGATTTTGCTTACGCTAATAGAACTTGAATTTCTTTTTCCATCACATAATCATCCATGACAAATCCGTTGCCGATTTCTGCGACTTGTTCCCGCACGGTCCGAAAGCCTTTTTTCTTATAAACGGCAATACTCGATTCATTATGACGATTGACCGTCAGCCAAATATGGCTCAGGTTTCGGTCTTGGCACAGCTGCTCCAGGAATGCCATCGCTTGGCTCGCATAGCCGCGTCCCCGGTACTCCTTGCCGATATAAAACTTGCTCAGAAAGAGCTTCCCCTCATCCTGCCTTACCGACATATACCCGGCCATGAAGTCATCGCTTCCGATCAAATAATATTCGTAGCCCTGACCATGAATCTGCTCCGTAATCGCCGAGACCGATTGGAAGGTTTCGATCATATAATCGATCTGCTCCATCGTAATAATGGAAACATAATATTCGCGCCAAATTCCGGCCGCCAGTCGGGCAAGATCTGCGATTTGTTCCGCTGTGTTCACGTGCGTAATCTTAAGGCTCATAACATGTGGCCGCCTTTCCTGAATCTTTTGCCTATGCTAATGACTAGAATACCATGAATTTCAGCAAAAAGGCAGCCGATCGTTTTACCCGAATAACAAGTCAAAGTCTTTGAGCATCTCAAGATTCGATAGAACTCATTAGCTCGAAGAAGTATTTCGGTTCATGAGTCTGATAAAGATGGAACCAGGCATGTAAAGTCTCTGGCGCAAACACATCCAGCACCTTCAATACATGCATCGCAAACTCCAACGGGGCTACACCAGATGCAGTTACTAAATTCCCGTCCGTTACCGCTGGTTCCATCTCATAATAGGGTACCCCTTGATAAGTGGGACAAATCATTTTCAAATATTCCAGATCGTTGCTCGTATGCCTTCTGGAGTCCAGCAATCCCATCTTGGCAAGTCCCACGGTTGCACCGCAAATCGCCGCAACAACCGTACCTTCTCCCAAAGCTTTAGAAGCTTTTTTCAATATCGGTTCATGAATTTCTTCTGTCCAAGTTTCTCCGCCCGGAAGAATGAAAACATCCGTACTTTCCAAATGACACTCATCAACAGAAATACTGGGCAGTATTTTCAATCCTCCCATTGTCGTAACGGGATTTTGATCAACGCCTACTGTAATTACCTCCACAGGCGCTAATCCTTTTTTAAAATACCTTCCCGAGTTTAGTTCCGCAATCAAATAACCTGTCTCCCAGTCTGCCATCGTATCAAATACATAAAGATAAACCTTTCTTGTATGCATAACACACGCTCCCTTTTGCAATTAATTCATCGATACCCCTATTATAAAAAAACTTTACTGACATCTACCGTCAGTAAAGTTTTGTTACGGCGAAAAAATATGAAAGGAGCAGCCGCGGCGGCTCCTTTCGCATCAGTACAGGATATTTTCGATTCCTCAAGCATGAATGGATCTTTACTTGTGCAGCTCGTATTCACGAAAAGCTCTGCACATAGACGCAGAAGCAGAAAAATACCCTACAGCCGCTGATGGGGTATAGGGTGAGGAAACTGTTTCTTAATATTTGGGCAAGTCTGAGTGCCCAATCGCAGCAAAAGGCCGCCGGACATGCCGGCAGCCTCGACGGGTATGAAATGTGGCGAGTAGGCACTGCCCGCGACCGCAGTTCAATATGCCCGTCGGTCCCTTACTTGGACTCGATGCGGCCCAGCGGGTTGGCGCTCTCTTCCAGAGCTGCACAAGCTGCCGGCCAGCTGGAATCGTCGAGACCGAGCGCGTTGCGAAGATAGGCCCATGTGATCTGCTGGATCAGGGCGACTCGTTCAGTGCTCTCGTCCGTCGTCTCTTTGACCTCGTAGCCGGGGATTCCGCCAAGCGAGTGTTCCGCCCCGAACAGAGTGAGCAGGCTCTTGCTGCCCGGGCTCAGAAAGTACGGGTCAGTGAACCAGTCCGGCCCCCGAGTGGACAGCTGGGACTGATCATGGTCCCCTGCTACCACGAGGGCCGGCGTAGTCATCTCCGCGAAGCTCGGATTCATAAATGGGAAGTGCTCGGCCGCGAACGGGGTCAAGTCAGCTCCGCCCTTGCCCGTCGTGGCAAGCAGTACGCCCGCCTTGATCCGCGGGTCGGACATGTCCTCTCCCGGTTCACCGTTGGCATCGAGGACCCGCGCGCCGAGCAGCATGCCCACCGTCTGACCCCCGAAGGAGTGTCCGGCTGCAGCGATGCGGCTTCGGTCGAGGCGTCCGCTGAGGCCGGGAACGGAGGCTTCAATGAGATCAAGCTGGTCAAGGATGCGCTTCATGTCCTCGACCCGGAAACGCCAGATCAGCGGCGTACGGGGATCTTCAGGAGGAAGGTTCAGCCTCCTCGAGTCGAGATGAGTGGGTTGAATGACGACGAAGCCGTGGGCAGCCCAGAAATCGGCCAGCGGGGCGTAACCGTCCAGCGACCAGCCAAAACCATGCGAAAAAACAATAATAGGCAATTCGCTTCCCACCACGGGCGCAGATACCCGCACTTGCAAATCCTCGCCACGGCCCGGGGCTGACAGCACCACTGGTTTCACCGAGTCGATAGGAGTGGGTGCATTACTTTTGATTTCCATAATAAATCTTTCCTTTCATTATGAGAGATTGGCCACTTTGTTTCTGTGAGAAGCGGTCAAGCGATTCCTGAAATCCACTCGGAGACGGCATCACCACGGAAGCGGGCCATCCTCATCTGAGAACGTGCCCATCGGACCGTTCTCGTCGAGGAGCGCGAGACGCACAGGTTCGCGAGCGGCCTCTTGGACGGTACGCGTGCCCGCGAAGTTGTTGAGGTCCGTCGAGGTGAAGCCTGGGCACGCAGCGTTGACCTTGATGCCAGTCGACTCCAGTTCAATGGCGAAGGCGAGCGTGATCGCGTTGAGAGCCGTCTTCGACGGGCTGTAAACGGCACCGAACATCGATCGGTGCGGAAAGTTCGGGTCCGAGTTGATCGTCAGCGAACCGGCAGAGCTCGATACATTGACGATGCGTGCCGCCGGCGCTTCGCGAAGGAGCGGCAGCATGGCTTGCGTAACGGCAATGACGCCAAACACATTCGTCTCAAACACGGTGCGCACCTCATCCAGAGACGCTGCGCTCGGACGGCCCGACTTCGCGATTTCCTCGAGAGGCGTGCCCGGCTTGCCCGCGTGCGATATCCCCGCGTTGTTGACAAGCACGTCGAGCCGGCCGAGCTCGCTGCGGATGCGTCCTGCCGCGGCGGCGATAGAACCCTGGTTCGTGACGTCGATCTGGAGTGCGCGGGCATCCGCTCCGATGCTCTTCGCAGCCGCCTCCCCATGCTTGAGGTTGCGCGACCCGACAAGTACGGTGAAGCCGTGCGCCGCGAGATCCTTCGCGATTTGAAGGCCGATTCCTTTGTTGGCCCCGGTAATCAAGGCGACAGGTTTATTCTGCATAGAAACACCCTCCCTTTTTTAATTCGATGGCGGCCTTTGTCAATATAGCTTTTGAGTTGACACGACAACCTCGGTCTACTGTAACATGTTGTGGTTGACGCGTCAACCATGATATTATATTCCTATGGATAACAACGAGCTCAACGAAGAGGAAATGCGAATATGGCATATGTGGAAAGGCTCCTTTCAGAGCATCTTTGGTCGCGTTATCAAAGAGATGTCCGAGCACACAGGACTATCTGAAGGTGATTACGGGGTCTTGGATCGGTTAGTCATTTTGGGGAATGGCAGCCTTCGCCAACAGGAATTGGCCGACTCGATGGACTGGGATAAGAGCCGATTGTCACACCATCTGACGCGGATGGAAAAACGCGGACTTGTGATGAGGAAACCATTAGACACGGATCGCGGCGTTCAAGTCATCATCACTTCCGCCGGACAAGCAGCATTGAATGATGCCCGCCCCATCGTCGCCAAGGCCATACGCGAACATTTCCTCGATCAATTAACTGATCAAGACATTGAGTCGATTACGAAGCTGGCGGAAAGAACCAAAGCAAAGTCTTCAGTGTCTTACAAAGCGCCGCCGCCATGACCGCGTTTTTTATAGAATCTTTAAAGAACCCTCCAGACGCGGAGGGTTCTTGCATTTTTTCGAATATGGCGGGCAACGCTTCTTAAAATCCACTATTGACTTAAACTATGGTTTAAGTCGTATCATTTTCATGTCGATAACGAAATGCAAGAAATCGGAGGCCTCCACATGAAATATTATTCCATCGGCGAAGCTTCAACCAAATTCAATATTCCGGAATCAACCCTGCGGTATTATGAAAAAAGAGGACTGCTGCCGCTAATCGAACGCGATGAAGCAGGCCGGCGCTTATTTTCAGAACGCCAAATGGCGCTCCTTGAAGCCGTCATTTGCTTAAAAAACACGCACATGCCAATAAGCAGCATTAGAGAGTATATGGCATGGATCGTAGAAGGAGACTCCACCCTTGAACGCCGGCTGGACATGATGAAGAAGCATAAGCAAAGAGTGCTGGATGAGATTGCAATGTTGACCGAATACTTACCAGGAATTGATGAAAAGATTGAACGCTATATAAAAAAGATCGAGGAGGAACGTTCATGAAGCTTTCAGGAAATACAATACTGATTACAGGCGGAAGTACCGGAATAGGGTTGGCTTTTGCGGAGCGATTTATGAAAGCCGGGAATACAGTCATTGTTTGCGGCCGGCGCGAAAGTGCACTTCAAGACGCGGAGGAACAAGTTCTCGGCCTGATCACCCGTGTATGTGATTTGGATATGGAATCCGAGCGTTTAGCGTTGTTTGATTGGGTAACCGCGAACTATCCGGAAGTAAACGTGTTGGTGAATAATGCCGGCATTCAGTTGCGCTATAATGTGCTAAAGGCGGATGCGAGAGACCATTGGAATGATTTCAGGAAGGAAATCACAACGAATATAGAAGCCCCTTTCCATCTGTCCATGCTGTTCGCACCTTTTTTTACGGCCAAAGAAACGGCGGCGATCATTAACGTCACATCCGGGCTCGCTTTTACGCCGTTTGCGATTGCCCCCATCTATTCAGCAAGCAAAGCGGCGCTTCATTCATTCACCATAAGCTTAAGACACCAGCTCTCCGATACGTCTGTCGAAGTTATTGAGATTGCCCCGCCAGCGGTGAATACGAATCTGGGCGGAGCAGGACTGCATACGCAAGGGGAACCGCTAGATGCTTTCGCGCATGGAATCTTCAGCGAATTGGCGGAGGGGAAAAAGGAGATCGGGTACGGTTCTTCTGTGGCCCGCTTGCGCATGTCCCGGGACGAAATAGACGTATACGCAGAAAAACTATATCAAGCATCGAAAACGTCTATTGAATAACTACACCTCATGCCGTTGCTTGTAACACGGTTCACCGTACCGGCATGAAGCTAAAGCAAATGGCATGTAACCGTCAAGTACCTTTGAACAAATTTCGCGAATTTATTTTCAACAACTAGAAATTTCCAAATATGGTTTGGCGGTGCTTGAGCCGGTAGCTGTCTCCTGTCAGGTGAATCACCTCGCTT
>Ga0207865_100706_pt1 | contig 32762 bp, 28 predicted proteins | sample HigsolmetaAR204D_FD_184836 | JGI IMG/M metagenome (GOLD analysis project Ga0207865, IMG submission 184836) | Ionic liquid and high solid enriched microbial communities from the Joint BioEnergy Institute, USA - AR20-4-D (SPAdes) (version 2) ...
GCGCAATCCTTCATTTTTGATATTGATTGCTGAATTGTGATCACGATCTAATACAATGCCGCAAGTACATTTATATACACGTTCAGATAATGGCATTTCTTTTTCGTTCCCACAACGGGAACATTTTTTTGTCGAAGGAAACCACTTATCAATTTTCACAAGCTGTTTTCCTTGTTCTTTTAGTTTGTATTCCAAGAAAGTGGTGAACATACCCCAGCCGTTATCATGAACGCTTTTTCCAAAGTTGAGGGCTTGAGACATGCCTTTCATGTCTAAGTCCTCAATAATCACAGCGTCATAGTTTGCGGCTAATTCTTTTGACTTGTGATGAAGAAAGTTTCTGCGCTGATTAGCTGTCTTTTCATACAGCTTAGCTACTTTCAGACGTTGCTTTTCCCATCTTGTAGAACCTTTCTTTCTTCGAGAAAGAATTCGTTGTGCTTTTGCTAATTTGTCTAAAGCTTGCCGATAGTAACGTGGGTAATTGGCTTTCTCACCCTGCTCGCTATCGACATATAGACCATCCATAGCAAAATCTAAACCAACTACTTTCTGAATTTTTACTGGACGGATATCTTTCTCATATTCTGTCAAAATTGAAATATAGTATTTACCTGTTTTTGTTTTAGAAATAGTGCAAGATTTGATTTTATGAACAACTGGAATCTCTCTATGTTGCTTCATTTTCATCGGCTTTTTGAACTTTGGTAATTTGATATGACCATCTTCAATCTTAATATTTCCATTGACCATATTAGTTGTATAGGATTGCTTGTGTTTTTTACTTTTGAATTTAGGGAACCCTGCACGACCTTCAAAAAAGTTCTTATAAGCATTTTGTAAATGGATTTGTGCGTTTGCTAAAGCTAAAGAATCCACTTCTTTTAGGAATGGAAATTCATCTTTGTACTTTGCCGGTGTCGGAAACTTTTGTTCTTTAAGTTTCTCTTTGTCGTCTTTGAACTTTTCATATATTTCTTTACGTTCTGCCAGCATCTTGTTGTAGACAAAACGAACGCAGCCAAACGTTTTTGCCAATAACTCTTCCTGTTCTTTATTTGGATATAAGCGAAATTTGAATGCTTTGTTTTGCTTGGTCATATCAATTCACCTCACTTCTGCCCTTGACTTTCAATATACTTTTTTATTATTTCAATTGGTGCACCGCCTGTTGTTAGTAAACAATAACTTCTTGACCAAAACATTTCTTTCCAGAGTCTTTTTCGGACATGAGGAAAGTTTTTCTTTATCAGTCGAGAACTCGCACTCTTATAGGCGTTGATAAACTTTGACAATTCAGAATTAGGATGTGCTTTGAATAAGACATGAATGTGGTCTTTATCATGATTCCATTCAATCAAGGTAATGTTATATTTATTTCCAATCTCTATGAACATATCTTTTGCAAAATCAGATATTTCATTGGTGAATACTTTTTTGCGATACTTTACAACTAATACAAGATGATAGTGCAATAAGAACACTGAATGATTATTATTATCCAATTTCATTAATATATCAACCCTTTTATATATCTAAGACTGATTATACCAAAATCTTTGGCTAACGCCAACCGAAATTCATCTCCCCACTTATCGTTGGGCTATCGCCCTTCACACGCTTGAAGTGGGAGACTTCTTTCGGAAATAATGTTAAATAAAAAAGCTCCATATGACATGATTTTCAGTCTCAATGGATAGAACCTTTCGCTGGATTAAGCAAAAAACGAACTCATCCATATCATAATAAAGCTAAACGAATCCCATAAAAAAAGAGGCTGACTTTATAGGTCGCCCCTCTCCTAAGCACAAAGAGGGAGCCTGGCCCAGTCAACCTCTGTAAAACAACAGTTTCTAGCTGGAAAACATATGCGAAGCTATGGTGCATCTTGTTAAACACGAAAACTAGCTTTTTTCAGTTTTTACGTTTCAACCAATTTTCATTTCAGCTTTTTTTTCCATTTCTTGCGCGACAAAAGTGGCCAACTCCACTACACGGCAGGAATAACCCCATTCATTGTCATACCAAGCCAACACTTTTGCCTTTTTTCCGCCGATGACGATCGTGGATAATCCATCGATTATGGCAGAACGTGAATCGGTATTAAAATCGATGGAAACAAGCGGTTCGGTAGTGAATCCAAGTTTTCCTTTTAAAGGACCTTGGCTGGCGGCAATAAACGCTTGATTAATTTCATCGGCCGTAACTTCCCGTCGCAAATCCACCACTAAATCCACTAAAGACACGTTCGGAGTCGGCACGCGCAGCGCCATCCCATGCAGTTTTCCTTTCAATTGCGGCAGCACAAGCGCCAGCGCTTTAGCCGCCCCTGTAGTGGTCGGTATGATGGACTGGCCGCAGCTGCGGGCTCTTCGCAAATCTTTGTGAGGATTATCAATATTTTTCTGATCATTTGTATAAGCATGAACGGTTGTCATCAACCCATTTTCGATGCCGAATTCTTCATCCAGCACTTTCGCTACCGGCGCCAGACAGTTGGTGGTACAAGAAGCATTGGAAATAATATGATGCTTTTCTATGTTTAAATCGCTTTCATTCACGCCCATGACAATCGTAACATCCTCATTTTTGCCGGGCGCCGTCAAAATGACTTTTTTCGCTCCGGCCTCAAGGTGAAGAGACGCTTTTTCACGGGAATTAAATTTGCCAGTTGCTTCAATCACGATATCTATTTGAAGATCTCCCCAAGGAAGCTCTGCTGGATTTCGGTTGTTTAATAATTGAATTTTTTTGTTGTTGACAATAATGGCGTTGTCTTCTGCTTCGACCTCTCCTTCAAACTTTCCATGATTGGAGTCATATTTAATGAGATGAGCTAAAGTAGCAGCAGGGTAGCTTGCATTAATGGCTACAATATCTAATTTTTCTTCTAAAATGGCTCTTCGTAAAAACATCCTTCCTATGCGGCCAAAGCCATTGATTGCTATTCTCGCCTTCATCATTCCGGCTCCTCCTATATGTTATACTTTTAAGGGAATTAACTAAAATTAGTATAACATATTTCATTTTTAATGGAATGATTATTTTGCATATTTTTTTGACCATCCCTTTTTATACCATCACAAAAGTTCACCATGCTATCCATAAAACAAAAAGGCTGTCCAATCTTCAGACAGCCTTTTGTTTACGGGCGGAGGGCCCATATTTCGATGATATGTTCCAACTGTTTTTTTGTTTCGGTAATGGTCCCATTGTTATTGATCACTGCATCCGCTTTACTGGCTTTTTCTTCAAGAGGCATTTGTGCCGAGATTCGAATCTCGGCAGCCTCTTTATCTAAACCGTTTCGTTTCATCAGTCGTTGAAGCTGTATGTTTTCATCTACATAGACCACGATGGTTTTATCCACCATCCATGTCAGTCCGCTTTCAAAAAGAAGCGGAATATCTAAAAAAATCGTTTGCTTTCCATTCCGAATGGCCTGCTCTTTTTCCAAAAGCATCTGTTTTCGAACAGCCGGATGTACAATAGCGTTCAGTTGAAGTCTTTTCTGCTCGTCGCGAAATACGAGGTCGCCAAGCTTAGGTCGGTTAATTTCCCCATTCTCCAACAGAATGTCTTTTCCGAATGTCTCCACTATTTTTTTATAAGCCTCTTCTCCAGGTTGAACGACAATCCTTGCGGCAACGTCGGCATCAATCACTGTAAAGCCCTTTTCTTTCAAAAGACTTGATACCGTGCTTTTTCCACTGGCGATGCCGCCGGTTAAACCGATGATGGCAGCCATTTGCGTCCCCCCTTTTCCATTCTTGTCATCGTATGAAAGATACTAGGTCTCTTTTAACCAATTTTCCAAAATCCAATTAACATTAACAGCAATCCGGGGAGATACGTTAATCTTTGCACCCATTGTCTTTTGGAAAATACGGACCCCATCTTCAGCCCGGCAGAAACAAATATTAGACTCATAATGGCAACGGATGCGGATAATAAAACGGGAGAATAGCCAAGCATGGCCGCTCCCAATCCGGCTCCGAAAGCATCAAGGGATAAAGCAATTCCAAGCATGACCGCTTCCAGGCCCGTAATCGTTCCCGATCGATCAAAATCCGCTTTTGTCGGCGTCTTTAAAATACTAATCACTAAACCGACGGACTTTAATTCCAATTTAAAAATCGTCTTTTCATGCGGAAGCTCTTCTTCATCTTTTTGATGGCCGCGAAAAAGCGGAAAAAGCGCCCATGCTCCCAAACCGATCAAAATAATGCCGCCAATCAGCGATGCCAAATGCGGGGACAATATCTGGCCGAATAAGCGGCCGATCATCATTGCCAGCAGCAAAGCCACACCTGAACAGCAAGAAAGAATCACGACAGACTTCAAAGGGAGTTTCATTTGTTTGATGCCGTAGGCAAGTCCCGTACTGAAATTATCAAGACTAACCGCAAACGCAAGTAAGAGTAAAGAAAAGAATGATCCCATTTGTGCAATCTCCTTCCTATCTGCCTGAAAATAATATATGGAAGGAGCTCGCCCATTGTTCATTCGTTTTCAAACGGCCGGCAATGTCAATGCTGACAGTTTGAGCAAAAATGTGTGCCGCGGCCAGCGACTTTTATTTTTTCGATAGGACGCCCACAGATCCGGCAAGGCTCCCCGTTTCTCGCATACACGAACAGTTGCAGCTGGTACGTCCCTTTCTTTCCTTGTGAATTCACATACGAGCGGACCGTGCTTCCGCCTTTATCGATGGCCTCTTTCAACGTAGTGATGATCTCCGCTCTTAGCTTTTCTATTTCCTTATCATTCAAATCCTGTGCTTTCCGCTCCGGATGAATCCCGGAACGAAACAACACTTCATCGACATAAATATTGCCGAGTCCAACCACTACTTTTTGATCCAGCAGAACAGCTTTAATCAATCTGCTGGTTTTTTTCAGTTGTTCTTTTAAAAAGGCGAATGTGAATGCATCAGAAAAAGGCTCCGGACCTAAGTGCGATAAAGGAGGAGCAAAAAATTCTTCTCCCTTTGGAAACAAATGAAACGTTCCAAATTTCCGTACATCTCTGTACAACAGATGCGTACCGTCAGTAAAGTGGAACACTAAATGGGTATGAGGATCCGGCTCTATCTTTTCTTCCACACGATAGCGACCTTCCATCCGCAAATGCGATACAACAGAATAGTCATCAAAATGGAAAATCAAGAATTTCCCTCGTCTGGATATATCATGGATCGTCTGTCCGTTCAACGTTTTTCGAAAAGTGTCTGCGTCTGTATTTTGAATCATTTTCGGCCAACGGATCGTCACGTCTTTTATCGTTTTCCTCGTGGTTAAAGGAAGCAATGTTCGCCGAACAATTTCTACTTCCGGCATTTCAGGCAAAACCTATCACCTCCAAACCGCCTATTTAGCATCATACCAAGTGGGGCCATAGGCATAATCCACTTTTAGCGGAACTTTCAATTCAACCGCATGTTCCATTACATCTGGTACGATTTTTTTCATCGTTTCTATCTCATCGGGAGGAACTTCAAAAATCAATTCATCATGCACTTGAAGAAGCATTCTCGATTTAAGCTGTTCTTTCTTCAATCGTTCTGCCATATCAATCATTGCTTTTTTAATAATATCAGCAGCGCTTCCTTGTATTGGCGTATTCATGGCCGTCCGCTCTGCAAAGCTGCGTACATTGAAATTTCGGCTTGTAATCTCCGGCAAATATCGTCTTCTATGAAGCAATGTGGTTACATAACCTTTTCGTTTCGCTTCTCTAACAATCTCATCCATATATTCTTTTACATCCGGATAAGAAGCAAAATAACGTTCAATAAACTGACCGGCTTCCTTTCTCGTAATCCCTAAATTTTGTGAGAGTCCATAATCGCTGATTCCATAGACAATCCCAAAATTAACGGCTTTCGCCTGTCTCCTCATATTGGATGTCACTTCTTCTTTTTGTACATGAAAAACATCCATGGCCGTTTTGGTGTGGATATCCATATCCTCTCGGAAGGCTTCAATAAGCTTTTGATCACCGGATATATGAGCGAGGACCCGCAATTCGATTTGTGAATAATCCGCTGAAAAGATGACCCAATCTTTTTCAGACGGGACAAAAGCTTGGCGGATTTTCCTTCCTTCTTCGAGTCTGATCGGGATGTTTTGCAAATTAGGATCTGCGGAACTCAGTCTGCCTGTCTGTGTAAGAGCTTGATTAAAGCGAGTATGCACTTTATGAGTATTTTGGTGAACTACTTTCAACAGCCCATCTATATAAGTGGATTGCAATTTTCCTAGCTGGCGGTACTCCAAAATGTAGCGAACGATTTCATGACTGCTTTCCAATTTTTCCAATACATCGGCGGATGTGGAATAACCTGTTTTCGTTTTCTTTATCACCGGCAGCCCCATTTTTTCAAATAAAATATGCCCTAGTTGTTTAGGAGAGTTAATGTTAAACTCTTGTCCGGCCAATTCATAGATTTCCTTTTCGATTTCCTGCAGCCTGTTGTGAAGTTCGTCACCCATTTCTGTCAACCGATCCACGTCCACCTTTACGCCTGTCCATTCCATATCGGCCAAAATCAAAGCAAGCGGCATTTCTAAATCGTAAAAAAGAGAGAGCTGATCATTTTCTTTCAAAACATCTCGACATGTTTCCGCCAATTTAGTAAGCCCCACCGCTTTTCTTGCAATATGCTCCTCATAAATTTCTCTGTCCGGGATCTTTAATTTCGCCCCTTTTCCGTAGACCGCTTCGTCGGATTGCACTTCATTAAAACCATGAAGCTTAGCTACATCGGCAAAATCGGAAGGGGATTCAGACGGGTTAATCAAATAAGAAGCTAGCAGTAAATCAAATTCAATCCCTTTCAGTTCAATTCCATGCCTCCGCAAGGCAATAACCGTACGCTTAGCATCAAACACCGTTTTCTTTTTCGTTTCGTCTTCAGCCCATTTTTTAAAAACAGGAGATTTTAAAGTTGATTCTGTCGGCAAATAAAAAATTCCTTTTTCATTTTGAACAGCCATACCGACAATGTCGCTAATGAAATAATTTTCACCAATCATCTCTAAATAAAAAGAATTTTCCTGTTCGAACAAATCCTCCGTGATTTCTTCGACAGTTTGATACTCCAATTTTTCTAATGGCTGCACTTCTGTTTCCTGAGTTTGATCTATTTTCTCCAGCAGAGACTGGAATCCAAGTTCCTTATAAATACTCTGAACTTTTTCCCAGTCCGGTCCTTGATACTCAAGTTCTTCAACCGTAATCCCTAAAGGAGCATCTCTTTTAATGGTTGCTAGTTCTTTGCTCATTAAAGCTTGTTGTTTATGTTCTTGAAGCCGTTCTTTTAGCTTTTTTCCGCTGATTTCATCAATAGAATCGACTACCTTTTCAACGGTTTCAAATTCTTTTAACAGTTTAATCGCCGTTTTTTCGCCGATTCCAGGGACTCCAGGAATATTATCCGAAGAGTCTCCCATCAAACCTTTCATGTCGATAATTTGTTGAGGGGTAAGACCGTATTTTTCTTTTACATGTTCCGGAGTGTATTCTTCAATATCGGTAATTCCCTTTCGACAGAGACAAACCGTTGTTTTCTCCGAAGCCAATTGGGTCAAATCTTTGTCTCCGCTGTAAATTTTGATTTCAAAATCTTTTTTCTCCGCTTCTAATGAAAGGGTACCAATGATATCATCCGCTTCATAATTTTCCAGTTCAAATTGCGGAATGTGAAAAGACTTTAATAAATCGCGGATAAACGGAAATTGTTCCGATAGTTCCGGAGGCGTTTTTTGCCTGCCGCCTTTATATTCCTTGAATGTTTCATGTCGAAAAGTCGTTTTGCCGGCATCAAATGCCACCAACATATGGGTTGGCTTTTCTTCCTCTAATATTTTGTTCAGCATCATCGTAAAGCCGTAAATCGCATTGGTGTGAATACCTTTTTCATTATTTAATAACGGAAGGGCGAAAAAAGCACGGTATGCAATGTTGTTTCCATCTATCAAAATCAGTTTCTTCTTCACTAGGCAACCTCCCTTTGTCTTCTCCTACTTGTTATTCTACCATGCAAAGAACCGAAAAGAAAAAAGCGGTTTTCCATCCGCTTTTTCTTTATGGAGGCCCCTTCAATCATGAAAATGCGCCATTTCTCACTAATCGGGCACCAAGGACGTTCCACCATTTAACAAAACTATTTTATATGACAAAAGCTTGTTTTCCAATTGGATTCAATGAGCTGATTTCAAGCGGAGAGATCTATCAGAGGGCGATAAGCGGCCGTCCATCCTTTTTACGATCTTTATGACTTTTATAATGAAATCCGGATAGCAGCTTTTGTTAAACCAATTGTTTATTTTGGCTCTTCAAATTTATAGCCGATTCCTCTGATGGTCTTAATATATTGGGGTTTTTTCGTATTATTTTCGATTTTTTCACGCAAATGGCTAATATGAACATCTACAATTCGCGTATCGCCGGCAAAATCATAATTCCAAACCGCATTTAGAAGCTGGTCTCTTGATAAAACTCGGCCTTTGTTTTTAATTAAATATAGGAGCAGCTCAAATTCTTTTGGCGTCAATTCCAAAAGTTGATCTTTATAATAAGCCTCGTACAGATGTTGATAAATGGTCACATCGCCGACTTGCAGAAAATCAGGTTCTTGCGACTGTTCACTTTGTGGTTCCGTAAGAAACTGCTGTCTTCTTAAGATCGCTTTCACCCTGGCCATCAATTCACGAGGGCTGAATGGCTTCGTCATATAATCATCAGCACCAAGTTCCAATCCAAGAACTTTATCCACTTCTTCATCTTTGGCGGTCAACATCAAAATGGGGGTCATGATTTTTTGCTGTCGAAGCTGTTTGCAAACCTCCATGCCATCCAATTTTGGAAGCATCCAATCCAATATAATCAAATCCGGTTTCTCATTGAATACTTTTTGCAGAGCCTCTTCACCGTCATACGCAGAACTTGTTTGGAACCCCGCTTGCTCTAAATTATATTGGATCAATGTAACGATAGATGATTCATCATCGACAATCAAAATGTTTTTTTTCATGGATATGAATCCCGCCCTCTTTTCATTTTTGCTTCTTCTCTTCCATTATATTAGTAATCGTTCGCTGTCAAAAGCTCTTTTCACGATTATTTGCAAGAGATAAAGGGATTGATTGAAAAAAGGCAAAAAGAAAAGCTCTATGAGAACGATTCGGTAAACGATCGCGCTTCATAGAGCTTTTCCTAACGAATGAAAGTTTATACTAAAGAAGCCATGACGTTGCGTACGGAATCTGCCGATTTAGCTAGTGCAGCTTTTTCTTCTTCCGTCAGCTCCAATTCGATCACTTTTTCAATTCCGTTTGCGCCAAGAATGGTCGGAACTCCAAGATAGATTCCTTCAAATCCGTATTCACCCTCTAAATAGGCAATGGCCGGAAGAATGCGGCGTTGGTCTTTCACGATGGCTTCCACCATTTCTACCAAAGAGGCTGCAGGTGCGTAATAAGCAGACCCATTGCCAAGGAGATTGACAATTTCACCGCCGCCTTTGCGAGTGCGTTCCACAATGGCATCTAAGCGATCTTTCGGAATTAACGTTTCAAGCGGAATTCCCCCGGCATAAGAGTAGCGCACAAGCGGAACCATATCGTCGCCATGCCCGCCCAGAACAAAACCAGTGACATCTTTTACGGAAACATTCAATTCCTGCGCGACAAAAGTACGGAAACGAGCAGTATCGAGCACCCCTGATTGACCAATGACACGGTTTTTAGGGAATCCGGATTCTTTAAAAACCGTATATGTCATGGCATCGACAGGATTTGTCAGCACAATGATGTAGCAGTTTGGAGAATATTTCACCACTTCTTTCGTAACGGCTTTCATTATCTTTTGGTTTGTTTGTACAAGATCATCGCGGCTCATACCAGGCTTACGGGCAATTCCAGCTGTGATGACCACAACGTCTGAATCTTTTGTTTCTTCGTAATTGGAAGTACCCGTAATATTGGCATCGAACCCTTGGACAGGACTAGCTTCCAGCATATCTAAAGCTTTCCCTTTTGTAGGATTTTCCATGTTAGGAATATCGACCAAAACGACATCTCCAAGTTCTTTTTGAGCAAGTAAAAACGCTGTAGTTGCTCCCGTAAAACCGCCACCGATTACAGAGATTTTTTTACGCTTCAACGCCAAGAGAAGTTCCTCCTTATTATGGATTTATATAAAGAAGCAGGCTCTCAACGATTTAAGAGCCCGACTTCTATCCAACAAATGGACATTATTCCATATTCGCAATTAATTGTGACCCAAATTCGGATGTTTTGACTTCTTTAGCCCCTTCCATCAAGCGCGCAAAATCATATGTGACCACTTTGGAAGCAATGGTCTTTTCCATCGATTTGACAATTAAGTTGGCCGCTTCATTCCAACCTAAATGTTCAAGCATTAATACGCCGGACAAAATAACGGATGATGGATTCACCTTGTCCAAATTAGCATATTTTGGAGCCGTACCATGTGTTGCTTCAAAAATAGCATGTCCAGTTTCATAGTTAATATTAGCCCCTGGAGCAATACCGATTCCGCCTACTTGAGCAGCAAGAGCATCAGAAATGTAGTCTCCATTTAAATTCATAGTGGCCACTACATCAAATTCACGCGGACGTGTTAAAATTTGTTGCAAGAAAATATCCGCAATCGCATCTTTTACAATAATTTTTCCGGCTGCTTCTGCCTCTTGTTGAGCTTTATTGGCAGCTTCTGTTCCTTGTTCTTCTTTGATGCGGTCATATTGAGCCCACGTGAATACTTTATCGCCGAATTCTTCTTCCGCCAATTCGTATCCCCAATTTTTGAAGGCACCTTCTGTAAACTTCATAATATTTCCTTTATGTACTAATGTAACAGATTTTCTGCCTTCTTTAATTGCATAGTTAATAGCCGCTCTTATAAGACGCTTAGATCCTTCTTCCGAAACCGGTTTAATGCCGATTCCAGAAGTTTCTGGGAAGCGGATTTTTTTGACGCCCATTTCATTTTGAAGAAAATCAATGACTTTTTTCACTTCAGGAGTGCCTTTTTGATATTCAATTCCAGCGTAAATATCTTCCGTATTTTCACGGAAAATGACCATATCGGTATCTTGCGGGCGTTTTACCGGTGAAGGTACTCCTTCAAAATAACGTACTGGACGCAGGCACACAAAAAGATCGAGTTCTTGTCGTAAAGCAACATTTAAAGAACGAATTCCACCGCCTACCGGAGTTGTTAAAGGCCCTTTAATCGCAATGAGATATTCTCGGATGACATCCAATGTTTCTTGCGGAAGCCATTCACCTGTTTTTTTGAAAGCTTTTTCGCCGGCATATACTTCTTTCCAAACGATTTTTCTTTCGCCTTTATAGGCTTTTTCCACCGCCGCATCTAAAACGCGTGAAGCTGCTCTCCAAATATCAGGGCCTGTTCCATCCCCTTCAATAAATGGAATAATCGGATTATTAGGTACTTTTAAAACTCCGTTCTGTACTGTGATTTTTTCCCCTTGTGACATGCTCTTATACCTCCAATTTCAGAATCAAAGGTTAGAAGCCATCTGCATCTAACCTTTGTGCAACTATTCTTATTACACCAATAATTCGCGCATTTGTAAACAATAGATTCACGAACTTGCTTTCCCCAAGCAAGCGCTACCAATCGTTCAACGAACGACGTTAAACCACTTATAGCCTGTTATCAACGATCTTCCAGCGGAACATACACTTGTTTGGAAGGACCGATGTATTCAGCCCGCGGACGAATTAAACGGTTGTTGTCATACTGTTCTAAAATATGGGCAATCCATCCTGAAACACGGCTGACGGCAAAGATTGGCGTGAAAAGATCATGATCAATTCCCAAGCTGTGGTAAACAGATGCAGAATAGAAATCGACATTCGGCGGCAAACCTTTTTCAGACGTCACAATTTCTTCAATTCGAGTAGAGATTTCAAACCACTTTGGTTCTCCTCTGAGAGCTGTTAATTTTCGGGACATTTCTTTTAAATGTTTTGCACGAGGGTCGCCTTTGCGGTATACTCTGTGACCAAATCCCATTATCTTTTCTTTGTTGGCCAGTTTTTTCCGAATATATGGTTCCACGTTTTCAACGGAATCGATTTCCGTCAACATTTTCATTACTTGCTCGTTTGCACCGCCATGAAGAGGTCCTTTTAAAGCACCGATCGCTGAGGTAATACCAGAATAAATATCTGACAAGGTGGCTACACATACACGCGCAGTAAAAGTAGAAGCATTCAATTCATGGTCGGCATGTAAAATCAATGCTTTATTAAATGCTTCTTCTTCAATACTTTCCGGTTCTTTTCCGTTCAGCATGTAAAGAAAATTCGCTGCAAAGCTTAAATTTTTGTTTGGCGGAATTGGTTCAAGCCCTTTACGAATGCGGGCAAATGTTGTGACCAATGCAGGCATTTTTGCTTGCAGACGGATTGCTTTTCGATAATTCGCTTCCTCGCTCATATCGTCAGCTTCTTCGTCATACAATCCTAAAAAAGATACTGCAGTGCGAAGCGCGGCCATGGGATGGACTTTATCAATTGGATACATTTTAAAATGGTCAATAATTTCTGGAGGAATTTCATAGTTTTCAGAAAGCTGATTTTTTAATTCGTCTAATTCCGTTTTTGTCGGCAAACGGCGATGCCACAGCAGATATATCACTTCTTCAAACGAAGCATTTTCCGCTAAGTCATCAATGTTATAACCCACATATGTAAGGGTATCATCAATAATAGAACTTACAGAAGTAGAAGCGGCAACTACTCCTTCCAGACCACGAGTTGCAGTCATACCCATCTCTCCTTTGTCTTAAATTTCCCCATTACCCACTTTTTTTGCAAATAATGAATAAATAGTAAAAAAATTTTCTTATGCGCTCGCTTATTTGCGGACAAATTCCTTTATATTCAATCCATACTAAAGGATGCGCTTACACGTCTTATTATAACTAATTATCTGACTTTTGTGAACCAAAAGCGCTTAAAATTAAAAAAATTATTTTTTTAGAAAAATGACTTTCTTTATTGAAAATAGTCGGATATTTTTTTCTAGTGAAAAAAACTAAAGATTCTCATTGCTGTATAAGCTATTCCTGCCCCAATAAGAGGACCGACAGCCACTCCTTTAAAGAGAGCAATCGCCAAAACCGTCCCCAACACAAGTGACGTCGTGATATGAGGAGATTCGGCCAGTAAAGATACCCCATGCTTTCCTAAAATGGCAACGATAATACCGGAAATTAACGCAATCCATGCATAAGGAGATTTTAAGGATTCCGTTAAATCTTTGAAACCGATCTCGCCTGTTGCAATAGGCACCAGGACAGCCACTGTAATGATGGTCACTCCCCAATTGATTCCTTTTGAGTGGATCAATGAAAAAATTTTATCATCCGTACCGATGACTTTTAAAACTAATAATACAGCTATCGCCACCATTAAAGATTGGTTTTTGGAAATAAAACCGATCGCTAATAGGAGCAGTAAAAATAAAAAGGGTTGTTGTGACATCATGATGCATTCCTTTCTTTAAGATTTAATTCAGGAAAAGAATCATTTTCCATGTCCATATGGAATGAATGGTATTCTGCCATCCTCTCTTTGATTAAAAAATCGACTGTTATTCATCCGAATAATGCAAAGGGGCCTTTATGGATTCTAACACGCTATAAAAAAAGATAACACTTTTATTCTCACGGGGTAACTGCTACAATACAAATAGATTGCAAGATCTTATTTGGTATAAGGAGAGAAAAGTCGATTGAATCCTGAAAAGCTATATCGTGTTTTGCGCTTTTTTATTGTGGTTGGAGCCATTTTGCTGTTGTTGTACGCGCTCTTTGTCGTGTCAAAAGTAACTTATCCGTTCATTATTGCGCTGGCGATCGCTTTTTTGATTAACCCACTCGTGAATGTCCTCGAAAAGCGCCTGAAGTTTCCGAGACCCGTTGCGGTAATTGCCTCAATCCTTATTATTTTTGCTATTTTTATCGGTATTATTTCCTTGCTGATAACAGAAATTGTAGCGGGCGCGAATTATTTGGCAAACGTAGTCCCGGGACATGTGGAAACGATTGTCAAGTACACGGAAAATTTTATTGCCGGCCAAATCATCCCGTTATATGATCAAGCTTCAAAACTGTTCAAAAATTTGGGCGCCAACCAACAAGAAACCATTTTGAACAATATTCAAAATGTCGGCCAAAAAATTGCTACAAGTGCCGGAGAGTTTTTAAAAAATTTCTTCTTAAAGCTTCCTGATCTAATTTCTTGGATTCCTAATGCAGCTACTGTTCTAATCTTTTCATTGCTAGCCACTTTTTTTATCAGCAAAGATTGGGACAGACTAAAAAATCGATTTGAAAAATATATGCCCAAAAAGGCACGTTCAAGCAGCGAGCGGGTATTTGTGGACCTCAAAAAAGCACTTTTCGGTTTTGTCCGTGCTCAACTCACACTCATTTCGATGACGGCCGTGATCGTGTTAATTGGATTGCTTATTTTGAGGGTTAAATACGCCATCACGATTGCATTAGTCACCGGACTCGTGGATCTTATGCCATACCTTGGAACGGGAGTCGTTTTTGTCCCATGGATTATTTATGAATTTATTTCCGGGGAAGTTTCGCTCGGAATCGGTCTTTCGGTTCTTTATATAATCGTCATTGCGCAGCGACAATTCATGGAACCAAAAGTTCTTTCTTCCAGCATTGGCTTGGATCCTTTAGCCACATTGATCGCCTTATTTGTCGGCTTCAAAGTCGTCGGATTTCTTGGCCTCATATTAGGGCCGGTCGTTCTTGTCATCATCAAGACCCTCCACCAAGCCAATGTATTTCAAGATTTATGGAACTATATCATCAAAGGAAGCTCCACAGACAAAAATGTCAGCTGATAAAGCTGACATTTTTTATGATAGGACGGATCGTTCCATCTTTCTTCTATTCACAAAAGACGATTCTTAACATTTTCCGAAATGAAAACTTGAACGTAATTCACCAAGAACGAAGCGTCACCAGAGAAACGAAAAATTCATTGGTTTTTTAAGGACTCCAATCCAAAAACCTTTCTGCATCACGTTCATCTGTGACTTTATCCCATGATCATATAAGAAGAGAAGAAGCTGGGAACCCAGCTTCTTCTTATTCGTTAAAGCACGCTGGCACGTCCGTTATAAACCACACCGCAGGCGGCATCGACGGTGACTTCCTGTCCTTCTTTTAAATTTTTCATGGCATCTTCTACTCCCACTATAACAGGAATCCCTAAATTCAATCCTACAACAGCCCCGTGGCTGGTTATTCCGCCTTCTTCCGTTATAAGTGCCGCACATTTTTCAATAGCTGGAACCATGTCTTTATCCGTTCCTATTGTGACTAAAATGGAATTCTCTTGCACTTTTTCTAATGCTTCTTTTGCATTTTTGGCGATGACTACTTTCCCTACAGCTGATTTTCTTCCAATTCCTTGCCCTTTTACAAGGATATCTCCCACAACGTGGATTTTCATTAAATTGGTCGTACCGGATTCACCTACAGGAACCCCAGCCGTAATCACAACCAAGTCTCCTTGTTTGATCATGCCGGAATCTAATCCCGCAAGAACGGCCAACTCCAACATTTCATCAGTGGATTCAGCTGCTTTACTTTTTTGCGGATAAACTCCCCACACAAGGGCAAGACTGCGGCAAACTTGCTCACTAGAAGTAACCGCAATAATCGGTGCTTTCGTTCTGTAGCGTGAAATCATTTTGGCTGTATGGCCGCTTACGGTTGGTGCGATAATCGCATGAACATCTAAATTAAGAGCCGTATAGGCAACGGACTGTCCAATGGCATTGGTCATATTATGTCCTGTGTTCTTGCTTCTTTCGGTCAAGATCGCAGGATAGTTCAGAGCTTTTTCCGCCCGTGAAGCAATTCGGTGCATCGTTTGTACGGCCTCAAGCGGATACGCTCCCGCTGCGGTTTCTCCTGACAACATGATCGCATCGGTACCATCAAAGATGGCATTGGCCACGTCACTCGCTTCCGCACGCGTAGGACGCGGATTTCTTTGCATGGAATCCAGCATCTGTGTCGCAGTAATAACCGGTTTCCCCATCTCGTTGCATTTTTTGATCAGTTCTTTTTGGACAAGCGGAACTTCTTCAGCTGGAATTTCCACTCCCAAATCGCCTCGTGCCACCATTAACCCATCGGATACTTCCAAGATTTCATCGATGTTTTCAACGCCCTCTTGGTTTTCGATTTTAGGAATGATTTGAATATGTGTCGCATTATGTTCCTCAAGAATTTGGCGGATTTCCAACACATCGGACGCTCTTCTTACAAAGGAAGCAGCAATGAAATCAATCCCTTGCTGGATTCCAAAAATGATATCTTTTGCATCCTTTTCGGTAATACCAGGCAAATTAACCGAAACGCCAGGAACATTTACTCCTTTTTTATTCTTGAGAATACCGCTGTTTAATACTTTCGTATGAATTTCTCCGTTTTCTTTGTCGATTGAAACAACTTCCAATCCTATCAAACCGTCATCCAGCAAGATTCTCGATCCTATTTCTACATCATCGATTAAGTTTGGGTAAGTAACAGAAAATTTTTCTGCCGTTCCTGTTACTTCTTTCATTGAAACAATGACGTTTGTGCCTTTTTTCAGTTCGACAGCACCGTTCTCCATATTATGTGTGCGAATTTCCGGTCCTTTTGTATCCAGCAAAATGCCTACCGTTTTGCCGGTTTGTTTAGCAGCCTCACGAATATTTCGAATCCGAACAGCATGTTCTTCATGATCTCCATGAGAGAAATTTAATCGAGCGACGTTCATTCCGGCTTCCATTAATTTTGCCAACATTTCTACGCTTTCGCTTGCTGGCCCAATCGTACATACAATTTTCGTTTTTCTCACGGTTTGCCACCCCATATCCACAAATTAAATAGAAAGTTCTTTTGAAAGCTTGTACATGTTTAGATCCAATTGATGCTTTCTGCCAAGTGCTTCTATAATGTCATAATCGACAAGTTGATTTTTTTCAATACCGACTGCTCGTCCGCCTTTTCCTTCGATCAACAATTCCACTGCTCTGGCTCCTAGGCGGCTAGCCAACACACGGTCTGTAGCTGTCGGCGATCCTCCACGCTGAATGTGCCCAAGCACGGAAACCCTAACTTCTATATCACATTCTTTTTGGATCAATTTCGCAAACTCTGTCCCGCTCATAACACCTTCCGCTACTACGATAATACTATGCTTTTTGTCGCGTTTTTGACCATTCTTTAACCGTTCGATGATTTCATCCATATTGAAAGGTTCTTCCGGAATCACAATCGTTTCAGCTCCGCCGGCCAATCCAGCCCACAACGCTAAATCACCGGCATCTCTTCCCATTACTTCAATAATAAAGGTTCTTTCATGGGAACTTGCCGTATCTCTGATTTTGTCAATGGCATCAATCACTGTATTGAGAGCCGTGTCAAATCCAATCGTAAATTCCGTTCCCGGGATATCATTGTCAATCGTTCCCGGAACCCCGATGCATGGAAAACCAAGTTCCGTTAAAGCTTTTGCCCCGCGATAAGAACCGTCTCCGCCAATCACGACCAAACCGTCGATCCCGTGTTTTCTTAACTGTTCCACCCCTTTTTTCTGACCTTCCGGGGTTTTAAATTCCGGGCAGCGTGCTGATCGTAAAATCGTTCCTCCGCGATGAACAATATCACCAACAGAACCTAATTCAAGTTTTTCAATATGTCCGTTAATTAAACCAGTATAGCCTTGATAAATCCCAAAAACTTCTAAATTATGAAAAATTCCCTTCCTTACGACCGCCCGAATCGCGGCATTCATTCCCGGAGCATCGCCCCCGCTTGTTAAAACGCCGATTCTTTTCATCATCATCACCTCTACAAAGTAATTTGCACTGCCACTCATTTTATTCTGTTTTCTAAAGTCCAAGTGTAGAAATCCTGTTTCCTCATGCGGGCAATCCTCTATTTTTGATCGAGGTCTACGGCATTTCTACAGTTCTGCTAGCAATATCCCTCTTTAAAATACCACGAAGGAAAGGTGTTCACAATATACCTAACAATCCTTTCAAAAAGACAAAATTGTCGGTGAACTGGAAGCGTTTTTTATTCTCTCCGACAAACAAAATCATTTCAATTTATTTCCTAATAAAGGACTTAAGATACATAATGTGAAAAAATTACCATACCATCGAATGTTTATTCTTTCCAATTTCAGAAACAATTCCAAACGCTGATCTGATCATACCTGCAAAAATCGAGCGGCCAATCATAGAAAGGTTCATGCTCAGGAGGATGACGCCAAAAGGAAAATCCGAGGATGGATGTATATGAAAAAACGCGCTCCGTTAAGAGAAGCGCGTTATTTATGAGTTCCTATATATTCGTTTAAAACGGTATATTCACCAATAGCTCTATATTTTTCGTAGCGCTGATTCACCAATTCTTCCTCGCTCAACGAAATGAGCTGTTTTAAAGAACGTTTCAGCGTTTCGTCAATAAATTCGGCTTGTTTTTTAGGATCGCGATGCGCGCCGCCGCGCACTTCTTTAATCACATCATCAATAACTCCCAATTCTTTCAAATCAGGAGCCGTAATTTTCATCGTTTCGGCCGCCAATTTTGCTTTTGAAGCATCCTTCCATAAAAGAGCTGCTGCTCCTTCAGGCGAGATGACAGAATACGTAGAGTTCTCAAGCATAAATAAATGATTGCCGATCCCTAAAGCTAGAGCCCCCCCGCTTCCGCCTTCACCGATCACGATGCAGACAATCGGCACTCTTAATCCGGCCATTTCAAACAAATTTCTGGCTATCGCTTCGCTTTGTCCGCGTTCCTCTGCCGCTTTACCCGGATAAGCTCCTTTTGTATCAATAAAACAAATGATGGGACGGTGAAATTTTTCCGCTTGCTTCATAAGCCGAAGAGCCTTTCGGTATCCTTCCGGATGAGGCATGCCAAAATTGCGACGGATGTTTTCTTTCGTATCTTTTCCGCGTTGGTGTCCAATTACCGTAACCGGCAGACCGTAATATTTGGCCACTCCGCCGACAATGGCTTCATCCTCCCCAAAAAGGCGGTCTCCATGAAGCTCGATAAAATCTGTAAATAAATGTTCAATATAATCAAGGGTGGTTGGCCGTTGCGGGTGTCTGGCCATTTGCACACGATCCCAAGGTTTTAAATTGTCATAAATATGCTTTTCCAATTTTTCCAGCCGATTCTCCAATGTTTCAATTTCATCTGACAAATCCACATCCGATTTGGCCGTGAATTCTTTCAATTCCGCGATTTTCTCCCGTAGTTCAATAATCGGCTTTTCAAATTCAAGACTGTTTACCACGCCAGCTCACCCCTTGGCTGATGAATATCTAAAAGGACAGTTAATTTATCCTTCAGTTCATTTCTTGGAATGACGTCATCCAGTTGTCCATGTTTCAACAAAAACTCCGCTGTTTGAAAATCTTCCGGAAGCTCTTCCCGAATGGTTTGTTCGATGATTCGGCGTCCGGCAAATCCAATCAGCGCACCAGGTTCCGCAAAATTGTAATCTCCTAAGGAAGCGAAACTAGCAGAAACCCCTCCGGTCGTTGGGTGGGTCATCACGGAAATGAAAAGCCCACCGTTGTCACTGAATCGCTTCAAGGCAGCACTCGTCTTCGCCATTTGCATAAGAGATACTATACCTTCTTGCATTCGTGCACCGCCAGAAGCAGTGAAGATGATAAACGGAATCCCTAAACGATCGGCTTCTTCTACCGTTCTGACGATTTTTTCCCCGACAACGGATCCCATGCTTCCCATGCGAAATTTAGCATCCATTACCGCAATGGCAGTCTTATATCCGTTTATTTCTCCAATACCCGTCACAACAGCCTCATTTAATTTTGATTTTTGGCGGTCTTTTTCAATTTTTTCCAGGTAATGAGGAAAGTTCAAAGGATTTTCTGTCATAAGTTCGGCATTGATTTCTGTAAAAGTTCCCTCATCTATCAACGACTCAATCCGTTCATAAGCAGACATTTGATGATGATATCCGCAATGAAGGCATATATGGAGATTTTTTTTCAACTCTTTCGTATACATAATTTTCTTGCACTGGGGGCATTTTGTCATAATTCCTTCCGGTACGTCATGCTTCGGTGCATCAGAAGGAACGGTGACATATTTTCGCTTCTTTGGCTTATTAAAGAAATCTTTAATCAAGGTGAATCCTCCCTTGTTAGGCTTCGCTTCTAAAGATTGTCTCCACTTTACACAAATTTTTTTAAAAAATACGCAAAAGTTTGTCACCTTCCATTCGACAACTTTTGAATTTCCTGATAAACACGATAGCAAGCAAAGAAATCTTGTTTTTCCATTGCTTCTAAAAGCTTTAAATAATAGGGTTTGTATTTTTCAATTGTCCAATGTTGATTTTGAATGGAAGTTGCATAGTCTGAGACAATCAGCCAAATCTTTTTTAATAAATGATTTTCTCCTAAATCCAAAATAAAAGAAAAAAAGTCATATTCCGACCATTCTTCCTTTTCAAGACTTTCCCGAGCCTTTTTTATCTTTTCATGGAGAGATCGATGTTGAAGAGCCAATGACAGCCCTCCGACTTCCATGATTTCTTTTGCTTTCACGACATCGTCTTGTATCTTTGGATCTTGCAATATAAACATGCCAAGAAGTTCAACAAGACGATGGTCATGGAAATGACGCAAAAAAGTTCCCTCTCCCCTTCTTGTTTCAATCAATCCCAGAAGTTCGAGGGCTCTCAGCGCTTCCCGGACGGAGGAACGCCCAACGTCCAGGTGTTCCGACAATTCCCGTTCAGATGGAATTTTGTCTCCGGGAAGCAGCCCATCTTTTTCAATCATCTTTCTAATTTCTTGTACGATTTCCACAAACTTGGATTTTGGAAGAGCGTCTTTCACAGCTCGTTTCACTCACCTTTTCCAATAGCCGCCAATCTCATGGTCCGTTCATATACTTCTTCAGGATCTACCTTTCTTCTTGCCACTCCTGTTTCCATCGCCGCTTTGGCGACCGCCGCCGCTACCCGCGGTGCAACTCTCGGATCAAAAGGACCGGGGATACAATAGCTTGTATCAAGTTCTTCATCTGAAATGAGACTCGCAATGGCTTCCACCGCTGCTTGTTTCATCTTTTCATTTATATGAGTAGCTCGCACATCCAACGCTCCCCGAAAAATACCCGGGAAAGCCAACACATTATTCACTTGGTTTGGAAAATCGGATCGGCCTGTCCCGACAACCATCGCTCCGGCCTCTTTCGCTTCATCCGGCATAATTTCCGGAACAGGATTCGCCATCGCAAAAATAATCGGTTGATCGTTCATGGAACGAACCATTTCTTTTGTCAGTGCACCGGCAACGGAAACTCCTATAAATACATCAGCGCCTTTTATCACATCTGCCAAACTTCCCTTTTTGTGCTCGCGGTTGGTGTACTTGGCTACCTCTTCTTTTACCTTATTCATGCCTTCCGGACGGCCTTCATAGATGGCTCCTTTGGAATCGCACATGATAATGTCCCTTACACCATAATGATACAAAAGTTTAATAATAGCAATTCCAGCAGCTCCCGCACCGTTTGCCACTACTTTAATCTCTGTCATTTTTTTATTGACAATTTTAAGGGCATTCAGCAAGCCGGCAACGGTCACGATCGCCGTTCCATGTTGATCATCATGAAATACCGGAATATTGGTCTCTTTTTTCAGTCGTTCTTCAATGATAAAACAATTCGGGGCCGCAATATCTTCTAAATTAACGCCCCCAAATGTTGGCTCCAATAGCTTCACTGTCTCGACAATTTTTTCCACATCATTCGTATTTAAACAAATTGGAAAAGCATCAACGCCGGCAAAACTTTTAAACAGCACTGCTTTTCCTTCCATTACGGGAAGAGCCGCCTCCGGACCAATATTTCCTAATCCAAGAACCGCCGTTCCATCGGAAACGACGGCTACTGTGTTCCCTTTCATTGTGTAATCATAAACCGTTTCCGGCTTTTCGTAGATCTCTTTACACGGCTCAGCCACTCCAGGAGAATAGGCAAGACTTAAGTCTTTTTGATTCATGACTTGAACTTTTGCCACGGTTTCCAATTTTCCTTGATTCAACTTATGCATGTGCAAAGCTTCTTCTCTTAATGACAAAATATTCACTCCTTCATCCGTACTACGCCGGCATTCCATCGATTGGAGAAAGGGGTTCGTCATTTGTATTCTCTCGGCTGTTGAACCTTCGTTGAACCGTCTCCTACTTTTCCGCCTGGCCGTGACTTCTTTTCCGAAGCGCCATCTCCATTCTGGCAAGGCCAGCTATAAACGATGGCGCTATCGTCTGTATTGTCTAACCTTTTGTTCCATGATCTGTCCTAAACAGCGAACTAGCTCTCTTATTCTTTGAACCAATGTTGTAATTCTCAAATGCATGATTTTTTGTGGTCAGACCAATTTTTAATGTCTATTTACCACTATACCATAAGTCAGTTGGTTGGAAAACTATATTCTTTTTAATACAACGTTTTCGCTTCCCAATACCGTTTTAAGCTCCGCTATGCAAGCTTCTGTCGGATTGACCCAGCGATCCTTAAGAAGCTGAATCGTCCGATGCTCATCCTCATAATGAACCCATACCGCCGTTTCCCCTTTGTATTTTTTTAAAATGCGATACACAGCTTGAAGCGTTTCTTTCTCTTTTTTTTCTTTTGTAATTTTTAAGTAAAGGCGCTGATTCATTCTAGCGGCCAGTTCTTCTGCTTCTTCTATTCCGTATACGTTTGAGACAATAAATTGTTCATTTCCGTTTCTTTCTTCATTTGTCCCTTCCATTAAGACAACGGTCCCTTTTTCGCATATTCCGAAAAATTTACGGTAGATTTCAGGAAACAAAACGGCTTCCATTTCTCCGCTTTCATCCGAAATGCTCAAAAAGGCCATTTTTTCTCCTTTTTTCGTTCGAATCACTCGAAATTCATGGATATAGACACCGATGATCATTTTTTTCCTTTGGCTTTTCAAATAAGCGATATCAACGACTCCAAGCTTTTGAAACAATGACTTATGCACAGAGACCGGATGGCTGGATAAATACAGGCCAAGCACTTCTTTTTCATATTTCAGGCGCATATCATCCGGCATTGGTTCCACTTCTGTATATTTAGGTTTTGGAAAAAAACTCTCATCTGCAAACAATTCGAAATGGCCGTTTTCATCTGGATCAGGTCTCATAAATTCCGCATGGTCTATCGCTGCATCCACACTTGCAAGCAATGTCGCGCGGTCTTTTCCAAAATCATCAAATGCCCCTGCTAAAATAAGAGATTCTATCGTCCTGCGATTCACAGCCTGCGGTGAAACACGCAGACAAAAATCAAACAAATCTTCAAACATCTTTTCCTTGCGGGCTCTTAAAATTTCCTTAACGGCGGCCGCCCCCACTCCTTTAATCGCAGCAAGACCGAAGCGAATTCCTTCTTTTTCGGCTTTGAAAAAAAATTGACTGCTCTGAATCGAAGGCCTCAAAATCTGAATTCCCATTTCTTTTGCTTCTCTCACATATTGGGCTATTTTTTTTTCGCTCCCAATCACCGATGTCAAAAGGGCGGCCATAAAGTACAACGGATAATGCGCTTTTAAATAAGCGAGCTGATAAGCGATCTTGCTGTAGGCGACCGCATGGCTGCGATTAAAACCATAATTGGCAAATCGCACAATTAAATCGTAAATTTGATCGGCCGTTTCCTTGCTGTAGCCGTTTCGAACTGCGCCCTCAATAAAATGTTTTCTTTCTTCCGCCAATACTTCTTTTTTCTTTTTCCCGACAGCTCGACGCAGCAAATCGGCTTCTCCTAAAGAAAATCCCGCCATTTTGGAAGCGATTTGCATAATTTGCTCTTGATAAATGAGAACGCCATATGTTTGTTTTAAAATTCCTTCCAAGTCGGGGTGGGGATACTCGATTTTTTTCAACCCGTGCTTCCGTTCAATATAAAGAGGGATATTTTCCATTGGTCCCGGACGATACAAAGCATTAACGGCCACAATATCTTCAAAATCGCTCGGCTTCAGCCGCATCAGCACTTTGCGCATCCCCTCTGATTCCAATTGAAAAACACCCGTTGTTTGTCCTTTGCCAAGCAGTTCAAAGGTTTTGCGATCATTGAGCGGAATCTCGCTGAGATCCATTTTTTCTCCTGACGAGTATTGAATCGACTCTAAAATTCTTTCTAAAATCGTTAAATTACGGAGCCCGAGAAAATCAATTTTCAAAAGGCCTAATTCTTCTAAAATATCCATTGTAAATTGTGTCATATACATTTCATCATGACCTTGTTGAATGGGGATCAATTCCACAAGCGGCTGTTCCGTGATCACCACGCCGGCTGCATGGGTGGACGCATGCCGCGGCAGCCCTTCAAGTTTCAATGCCGTTTCAAAAATTTGTTTATGCACCGGATCACTTTCTACCCATGTTCTTAACATCGAAGAATCCTTGTAAGCATCCAATAAAGTCAGGCCGAGGCGAGACGGTAGCATTTTGGAAATTCGATCCAATTCTTTCGTTTGAAATCCGAACACTCTTGCAATATCCCTTATAACCGCTTTCGCCGACAATGTTCCGAATGTGATGATTTGAGCGACATGAATGTTTCCATATTTCTTGGCGACATACCGTATGACCTCATCCCTTCGATGATCCGGAAAATCAAGATCAATATCCGGCATTGTCACCCTTTCCGGATTTAAAAACCTTTCAAATAATAACCCGTATTTTAATGGATCAATATCCGTTATTTCCAACAAATAAGCCACCAGCGAGCCAGCTGCAGACCCCCGTCCAGGCCCCGTCAAAATAGCTTGTGATCTTGCAAACTTCATAAAATCCCAGACAATCAAAAAATAATCGTTAAATCCCATTTTATCGATCACCGCTAATTCATAGGAGAGCCGTTCCAAATAATGAGGATCTTCTTTCTTGCCTATTTTTTCAAGACCTTGCATACACAGCCGGTAAAGAACCTCTTTGGCATTTTCATTGTCCGGAAGCGGATATTTAGGAAGCAGCTGCTGGTGAAAATGAATTTCAACCGTACATTGCTCCACAATCTTCAGCGTATTTTCCAGTGCATCAGGATATCCGGAAAAGCGCTTATACATTTCGGCAGGCGGCTTTAAATCATATTCATCAGTGGCAAGCGTCTTCCGATTTTCATCTGCCAGTTTGGCCCCGTCTCGTATCGCCAACAAACATTCATGAGAAAAAGAATCGCCTTTATCCAAATATTGGACATCGTGAGTGACGATACAGGGGATCCCCATTTCTTTGCTTAAAGCCGTCAAACCGGCGCGAATTTCTTCTTCCTGGGAGAGCAAATGATCTTGAAGCGAAAAATAAAAGCTTTCCTGTTCAAAAATGTTCTTGAAAACGTGGGCGACTTGGCCCGCTTTTTCAAGTTCTCCGTTCAGAATGAGCTGTTCAATTTCCCCTTCCATCCCCGGAGTAAAAGCGAAAAGCCCTTTTGAATAAGCTTGTAGCCACTTGATAGGAAGTCCTTGCGGTGACTTTGTTTGGATCAAGCTGGAAATCTTCAGCAAATTTTGATAGCCGGTATTATGTTTTGCGAGAAGGACAAGCGGAAACGATCGTCCTTGTCCAATAGGAGATTGGATGTCAGCCGTCAAACCGATAATCGGTTTAATTCCGTTTGCTTTGCATGCTTTATAAAATGGAACGGCTGCGTACATGACGTTATGGTCCGTCAATGCCAGCGCTTTTAGTCCTAATTTTTTACCGTACTCCGCTAATTTGTCAGGCATAATGGTGCTTGATAACAAACTGTAACCCGTTTTAATTTGCAAATGGGCAAACAACAGCTTGTCCCTCCTTTCTGACCTGTTTCCCGCTTCTTTTTCCATCCTCAATGCGTACCTCTAAGAATGGATATTGCCTTACAGCTTATTATATAGGGAAAATTCCATACGAACAATTGTACGGATAAAAAGGAAACCATCGATGTTTTACATACATGAACCGGTATGTCCATATACATAATGTAGCAAACTTTTAATAGCGGGAGAGGATAAACGTGAATGAAGCATTTTTCCCGGAATTTTTCAAATGTTTTTTTATTGCTCTTGGTGTTCTATTAGGGGGATCCTTGATTGGCGGTTTTGCGTCCTTTATAACTGGCAAACCACCCATGACGGAAATCTATAATATTTCCAACAATGTCCGTATATGGGCGATCATCGCTGCGATCGGCGGAACATTTGACACTTTGTACAGCTTTGAAAAAGGCTTTTTGCAAGGTGAAACAAAAGAACTCATCCGTCAATTTCTTTTGATTTTGTCCGCAATGGGCGGGGCTCAGACCGGCGCTGCCATTATCCAATGGTTGACCCAGGAGCATATTTAAACGATGAGAATTCCGCCTCTTTATCACAAAAAGAATTGGCAAATATTTATTGCAGGAACCGCCATTGGAGCATGCGTCGGCTGGCTTGTTTTTTTGTACATGTTCGGCTCTCTTCAAGAAAAACAAACGAATACGATTGAAAGGCAAAAAGAAGAGATCAGCGATTTGAACGATCACCTTTCCATTTGGCAGGAAGAGTTTAAGAAGCTGAACAAGAAAAATCAAGAAATGCTAACCGTACAAAACATTGATGTAGAAATCATAAATTTCGAAAAATATGGAATCAAAGATTCACATAGTCAATTTGAAGCGGAAGAGCTAATCAAAAAAGATTTGGACGCCTTATTAGCCAAAAACTTAGAAACCGTTTTCGCCAATAAGCAAATCATTAAGGAGCTTATCGAAAACAAGATGTTAAAAATTCAAAATAAAAGATTTCATCTAAAAGTAAAAGAAGTGTATTTTTACACGACCGTTGAAATCTACTTGGAATTGGAACTGGCCAAATAAGAATCGGCGCCTTTTAAGCGCCGATTTATGCTTATTTTCTGCACAGTTCATCCAAATCTTCAATCACTTGTTCCACATCGTCCCATGAATAAAGGGAAGCTCCCGCAGCCAGCGGATGGCCGCCACCTTTGTACTTTTTCGCCAATCCATTGATAACGGGGCCCTTCGAACGCAATCGCACTCTGATTTGATCTCCCTCTTCAATAAAGAAAGCCCACGCTTTGATTCCCTTTACGTCTCCCAAAACACTCACCAGTTGTGAAGCTTCGGAAACGCTGACTTGGAATTGCTCCAAGAGATCTTTTTTAATGATGACACTGCCGGCGCCGCTCGGACGGAGTTCAAAGTTTTGCAAGATAAATCCTTTTAATTTTAATAAGTTGAAATCCATTTCATACAACTGTGTATAAAGCAAGCTGCGGTTAAATCCATATTGAATCAACTCGGCAGCGTATCGAAACGTTTTTTCCGTCGTGCTTGGATAAAGGAATCTACCCGTATCTCCGACAATGCCGGCATAAATAAGTCGAGCGGCATCGTTGGTCATCTTTAATCCTTCGTCTTTGCATTCCAAGTAAAATTCGTAGATCATTTCACTGACCGAACTGGCCGACGTGTCCACCCAAAGCAAATCGCCATAAGGATCTTCATTAGGATGATGGTCGATTTTAATGATAAAATCTCCGAGTTGATAACGTTCATCACTGATTCTTTCACGATTGGCCGTGTCGCAAACGATGACAAGCGCTCCGTTATAAACTTGATCTTCAATTTGATCCATGCGGTTTAAAAAGTGCAAAGAAGGATCTTCTTGTCCGACCGTATAGATATGTTTATCCGTAAAGGAAGCGCGCAAAATTTCCGCTAATCCTCCTTGAGATCCGTATGCATCGGGATCGGGGCGAATATGCCGGTGGATAATAATGGTTTCGTACTGTTTGATTTTTTCTAGTATCTCTTTTTTCATCATAAATTCCCTTCTTTATTCACGATATTTCCTTTTTTTTCCGTTCGTAATTCGATACAATGGAATGAGAATGTACTAGTGGAGGAATGCAAATGCCCGTTTTTGTTTTTTTCATTGTTTTATCGCTGGCTTTTTATCTTTTCTATAAAATTCAGTACGTAAGAAGCAACCGTCCAATGGAAAGAAAATGGCTCTCCGCAAAATCAAGCATGATGCTGGGTCTTTTTGTAGGTTTGTTCGGCATCAACACGTTTTTCGTTCAGCAATCGACAGTGGCCTACGCGATAGCGACGATCTTTATAGTTCTTGGATTTTCCAGCGTATGGGCCGGCTTCAAAGCTTACCGTCATTTTACCCCGTATGTCAAACAAGAAGCAGCAGAATGGGACAAATCCTCTTGAAATTTCTTTCGACAGCTGCTCGTTTTGGCGGACAGCTGTCATCTATCGATCATTTGAACCATCAACAGAGCTTTTCCGACCAGTTTGTTCTCATTGAATACTTCAATATCAATTTTCCCAAATTTTCTTCCAGCCTCTAATACTTTCGGATGGATTTCGATCATGCTTTCTAATTGGACAGGCTTAAAGTAGTAAATCGTCATATTTTCCACAACGTGATCGCCTTTTTTTTGCGCTTTTAATGCCCGATTGGCTGCTTCCGTCACTAATGTTGTAAAAACTCCATAGGAGATAGTACCCAGCTGGTTTGTCATTTGGGGGGTGACCTCAAATTTATACACGTTCGACTGTTCTTGATTGGAAGTGGAAATATCGAATTGCTTCGTAATCAGATCATCAATCGTTTCCCCTACTTGAGGTTGGCGCGAATTCATCTGCAGGGCCTTCAATACATCTTGTCTGCTGATAATCCCTTGCAGCTTATTCTGATCATCGACGACCGGCAATACTTCGATTCCCTCCCAAATCATCATATGGGCAGCCGAAGCGACACTCGTCCGTTGGCTTACGGTCAAAGGCTTTTTCGTCATGACTTTTTCAATCGATACATCCGATTCATATCCCATAATATCTTTCGTTGTGACAATGCCTACCACTTTCAATTGTTGATCCACAACAGGAAACCGTCCGTGGCCTGTTTTCTTATTCTTTTCATGATAGTCGCCAACGGTGTCGGATAACGTTAAGTACGCTGTTTTTTCAACGGGAGTCAAAGTATCTCCAACTAAAATAATTTCCTTTTTGATCAGCTGGTCGTAAATAGCACGGTTGATCATGGTAGCCACCGTAAATGTATCGTAACTGGTCGATATAATCGGCAGTTCTAATTCATCAGCTAATTTTTTCACATGGTCTTCTGTGTCAAATCCTCCGGTAATCAGTACGCCTGCCCCCGCCCGCAGCGCCAATTCATGAGCTTGGGTGCGATTGCCGACAATCAACAGATTGCCCGCTCCCGTATACCGCATCATGGCATCCAGCTTCATCGCTCCGATTACAAATTTGTTCAACGTTTTATACAACCCGGCACGACCGCCCAGCACTTGACCGTCAATAATATTGACTACTTCCGCATAGGTAAGTTTCTCGATATTTTCTTTCTTCTTTTTCTCGATGCGAATGGTTCCTACCCTTTCAATGGCGCTGACGAATCCTTTCGTTTCCGCATCTTTAATAGCCCGATAAGCCGTTCCTTCGCTTACATTTAACGCTTTGGCAATTTGTCTTACAGAAATCTTTTCACCTATAGGAAGTCCTTCTATATACTCTAAAATCTGCTCATGTTTGGTCGCCAAGTTTTTCACCTTTCCCTTTCATCATCTATTCCCATTATAAAGTGAAAAACAGAGCGATTCAATTAGCATGGAGACCGTTAAGAAAACCATCCAAAAAGAGCTGAACCGAAACAAGGTAGGCATTTCCCTTGATCAGCCAGCTCCTTACTGTCATTTGATTACAGCTCGATGCTGTCACCCGGCTCCAGAATTTTGCCGTTTTGATCTTCCAGCAATTCAATAAAGCGAGCGGGATCTTGTTTAATAACCGGGAACGTGTTGTAATGAATCGGTACGACTGTCTTAGCTCCCAAAAATTTAGCTGCAATCGCCGCATCTTCCGGTCCCATCGTAAAGTTATCTCCAATGGGCAAAAACGCAATATCGATCGGATGTCTTTCGCCGATCAGTTTCAAATCAGAAAATAACCCGGTGTCTCCCGCATGGAAAATCGTTTTTCCTTCAGCCATGACCAGTACGCCTGCCGGCATCCCCATATAAAGGATCTGTCCATCTTTTGTTTCAAACCCGGTTCCGTGAAACGCTTGTGTGAATTTGACTTTTCCAAAATCAAATTCATAAGCTCCCCCAATGCTCATGCCATGAGTGTTCAGTCCTTGCTTTCCTAAATAAACAGCCAGTTCATTAATGGCGATCACTTGGGAATGATTTCTTTTGGCAATCTCAACCGTATCTCCTACATGATCCGAATGACCATGCGTTAAAATAATCGCATCCGCTTTTACCTCGTCAGCCTTCAAGTCCGTTAATTCGTTTCCGGTGATAAATGGATCAATCAGAATCGTCTTTCCATTTGTTTCAATTTTAACGATAGAGTGGCCGTGGTAAGAAATTTTCATATTTCAATCTCCTTTCTTACACTATTTATATTTCTCATTTTTGCATATTTCGTTGGCAACGTCCAAAAATCCTGCCTTATAAGATTTCTTTTTGAGATTCCATCATTTACTGTATTGTCAAAATTGCCCAAATTTTATCAAAAAACACTCTGCCTACATCTTTGTTTACTTTCCTATATTTTGCTGTTACGCTTATATTTAAGGAATCAATGAGGGGGATATAACCATGAACAGCCGATTGAGAAATTTGATAGATTGGATGAAAGAAACAGAGATTGACTTTTCTTTCATCACATTGCCTGATAATGTTTTTTATTTTACGAATTATAGAAGCGATCCTCACGAACGTGTTTTAGCCGTTGGCGTTTTTCAACGGGAGGAACCTTTTTTGATTTGTCCGCAGATGGAAGCGAAAGAAGCGAAAAAGGCCGGCTGGGAGCATGAAATCATCGGCTACAGCGACATTGTGAATCCGTGGGAAGAAATCGAAAAAGCCGTCAAGTCACGGCTCAATTCCGTACGAAAAATCGCGCTGGAAAAGGAACATTTAAATATTAGCAGATATGAACAACTGGCTTCCCGATTCTCTGATGCGTCCTTTACTGGATTGGATGATACATTAAACCAACTGCGAATGATCAAAGATGAGGAAGAAATACAGCTGATGAGAAAAGCGGCAGAATATGCTGATTACGCTGTTCAAGTGGGAGTTTCGGAATTAAAAGAGGGAAAAACCGAGCTTGAGATCATCGCAGCGATTGAATATGAACTCAAGAAAAAAGGAATTTCGGAAATGTCATTCGCTACGATGGTCTTAACAGGAAAAAATGCTTCATCCCCGCATGGAACTCCTGGAGCGTCTAAAGTGAAAAAAGGCGATTTAGTATTGTTTGACTTAGGTGTTGTTTATAAAGGATATTGCTCAGACATTACACGAACCGTCGCCTACGGGGACATAACAGATGAACAAGAAACCATTTACCAAACGGTTTTAACAGCCCAGCAAACGGCAGTCCGCGCGGTCAAACCGGGCGTTCCATTGAAAGAACTGGATTTGACAGCGAGAAATATCATTTCACAAGCTGGATACGGAGAATATTTTTCCCATCGCCTCGGTCACGGATTAGGAATCAGCGTCCACGAATATCCGTATGTGACGGAGACAAACGATTTAGCCTTAAAAAAAGGCATGGTCTTCACGATTGAACCTGGCATTTATGTCCAAGAAAAAGCCGGTGTCCGAATCGAAGATGATGTTGTCGTGACTGACAAAGGTGTGGAAGTGCTGACGAAATATCCGAAAGAATTGCAAATTATTAAGTAAATAGGGAAAGCGGAATAAAAGCAATACATTCGGGGATTAGAGTGACAAAGTCTTTCTCTTAACAGACTGGCTGCAGTCGCACGAGAGCCGGCTTTGCGCTTCCCCTGAGATTCCGCGATGTCGCCTCCATCCTGTAAATAAAAGAACTTGTCCGTTTTATAGACAAGTTCTTTTTCACTAAGAAAAAAGACTGATAAAAAGGATTTTTCAATGATAACTCTTCTGTAGCGGCCTGCTCTTCCACTTTATGAGAAATTCGTTTTAGGCTCCCCTGACTTTCGACCTTGCCAAAAAAGATTTTCAAATGTACATTTTCTCCTTTTTCACACATATGATAATGATATTGCTACATTTTTCGAAAAATTTCCACACATATATACTCCTATTTGTTTTACAATGAAGAAAAAGGAGGTATAAGAAATGGATACCCAATATAAACATATTCTGGTAGCAGTCGACGGTTCTCAAGAGGCGGAATGGGCCTTTAAAAAATCCATCGAAATCGCCAAGCGCAATGAAGCCACCATCTACTTGGTTCATGTCATCGACACCCGAGTATTTGCAGGCGTTGAAGCCTATGACTACACTATCACCGCACAAGCTGAAAAATACGGACAGGAGCTTCTGGAAGACTACAAAAAGAAAGCCGAAAAAGCGGGTGTAAAAAATATCGTTACGTTTTTAGAACACGGTTCTCCTAAAGCGGTCATTCCCAGAGATGTCGCTAAAAAAGTCGAAGCGGACTTGATTATTTGTGGAGCCACAGGTATGAATGCTGTTGAACGATTCTTGATTGGAAGCGTTTCCGAACATATCGCACGATCAGCCCGATGCGACGTTTTAATTGTCCGCACAAACAAATCATAATC
>Ga0207865_100709_pt1 | contig 32649 bp, 29 predicted proteins | sample HigsolmetaAR204D_FD_184836 | JGI IMG/M metagenome (GOLD analysis project Ga0207865, IMG submission 184836) | Ionic liquid and high solid enriched microbial communities from the Joint BioEnergy Institute, USA - AR20-4-D (SPAdes) (version 2) ...
TACTGGCTGGGCCAACCAGGCTACCATGCCCACCACCCACGTCAAGTCGCGCAGAGTGTCCCGATTCTACTTAATCATGGGTTATCTGGTCTTTCAATACTTGTTGCATTTAATATTGCAATTTAAGTTAAAAACTTATTTAATAAATTATTTAAAAAATGATAGGTAATTATCCATCTTTTTTTGTGTTCGAATTTACGTTTCCAATGGCCCAGATATAATAACAAAAATTGAGAAACGGAGGTTCGATCATGAGCAATAGATTACTTAAATGCTATGGGTATTGCAACAAAAAATACCCCAAAGAGGTTCTGATTAAATATTCTCCCACCGGTGAAGGAGCAGGAAAAAATCACTGTCCTGAATGTTACCAAAGAAAAGTAAAAGAAACCAAAGAACGTGAAGATTTATATAACTTCATTAAAACCACCTATAATCTCAACTTCCCTACTGGAAATATGCTGAGACAAATAAAACAGTTTCGAGAAGAAAGAAATTACACTTACATCATTGAATGGTCAGACGGCAGCCCTACTGGATGTTTAATTCATTCAGAACCTGTAGAAAAAGGCGATTTTCTCGGAATCGCAAGAACCGTTTTGATTAGAAACGTAAATGAACAAACTCACCGTAGCATAAACAATATTGCTACTGATATCATCGAAACAAACAAACCCCCACTAGGGTTTATCGTCCAAGAAAGCAAAACAACTAATTATTTAATCAATGCCATTTATTACGACCTATGGGATCTTATTTCTAAAAATGAACCTGTTTATATCTGTGCAAATCCTAATTGCAAACTCCCATTCAAAAAAGTCAAAAGACAGAAATACTGCTCTAATGCCTGCAAACAAGAAGCTTACCGTATCAGAAAAAAACAAAAACAATCATAATAAAAAAGCATGGTCGCTCTTATTCCAGTATTGGAAAATGAGTAACCATGCTTTTTTGCCACATAAGGCAAAATTGAAAATTAATACATCTGTATAAATAATCAGGGGAGCAGGCTACGCCCATAATATAAGGGCGACGAACCATGTTACACTTTTATAATTGCTTCAACAAACGATATAAATGCACACGGGAAACCCCGAGCATCTTGGCCAATTCAGTCTTTTTGGCATTTGGATGCTTCTCTAATAATTGTTGCAGCTTAAAAAGTTTATCGTCTGTCTTATCATGCTGCTGTTTAATGTACTCTGAGCGGGTCATATCGCCACGCTCACGCCTTCTTTTCTCTTGGTAAGCCCTATCCCTTTCACGCTTTCTTCTCCGCTTCTCTACGCCGTCTATGATGGTGGAAAGGTGCCGTTGCTCTTCCCTTGTAATATCGAGCCAGTCAATGATTTTAGAATTTCTTAGATTATATCCGGCACCAGGATATCCTTTTTCGATGGCAATTCGATTAGCTTCTTCATTATTTCGTGCTTCCCACGCTTTTTCTGCGCTTCTGGTGGCTCTTTCAACCTCATGGAAGGGTAAAGGTACCGTAAACTGCAAATTAAGCGTATGCGTTTGATAAAGGGCTTCTTCAGGATCGTTCGTATAGCAGCACAACCAATAACGGTATAAAAAGCAAATGATTTCTCGGTAGCCAGTTACTTCGTAATTCCGCAGCTCCACCAGTTTCACTAAGTCCAATAGCCGTGCGTAATGAAGCTTGTATGTATTGAATAACTGAACTACTTTCTTTTTGCGTCCTCGTTTTTTCTTTTGTGGAACGGGATTGACGGCTTCGTTAAGTTCCGGAAGGTAATCAAATTGGATCTGCCTTAACTCATATTTGTAATCATGCCGATATTCCGCTCTTACTTCCGCCCCATTTTTACTATTAATGCTCCCAGCAATCCGAAAAACACGCGCTGCATCTGTTGCCTTCGGATCCCCGCCCAATCCCTTTAGCTGCTCTAATAAATGATTTTGAACCGCCTGCCATAGCGGAAGAGCCTTATACGGAACCGGATCGAGTAACCATATCAATACTAATCCTTGTCCACTAAATATAAGAATATTAGGTTCGGGAATCAATTCTCCAAAATATTCGTGTTCTAATTTTCCCAACACCCACGACGGATCATAATTGAAAAGATAAAAATCCAAATCAACGTATAAAGACTTTAATTGGCGTATATTTTCGATTTTTCGCTGAGGCTTATAAAATGTATTCTGACTGAAATAAACGTCCTCTCCGAGCCATTTCGAAAGTTCTGCAGCTAATTCTTGCGGTTTGAAGTGAAATTGTCTGAATGTCCCATTCTCTGTTTTCTTTGCTACAGTAATCCAACCGTCGGAATCATGATGGTGAAACCACGCATGATACACGGCTTTGTCTATATTTTTGGCGGAGTTTCCATCAATCTTCACAAAAAAATTCCTCCTCTCCATAGTGGAAAGGAACGTATGCCTGTGATATTATAAAAGCAACAAATTGATAAAAAAGGGCATAACTTGTCCTTTCCCAAAGGGTACACTTACCCCTTTCCAGAAGAACCTCGTCCGGTCGCCAAACTAGCGAGGTTTTTCTTATGCCTATTATTCTATCAAATATTAAAAAAAATTGCTTATCGAGTTAAAAATTGACGAAAAAACAAGACAAGAGTTTCACCTCTTGTCTAAAATGTAGTCTTCTTTAAAGCTACCCCGTATGTTATAATGATTTCACTGATTACTAATTAATTAACCGAAAGCCATAGTGTTCCCAGCACTGTGGTTTTCTTTATTTATAAATGTTCCGCCAACAACCTTTCCTACAATCTCTACGTGTTCCCTTCTTACGACTACAATAGGTGCATTATCATGGAGCATTAATATTTGACGACCAAAACGTGTGAACCGGCAAACATGGTATTTGTCATGTACTTTTAAAACAGCGAGATCTTTACCATTTGATTTTGGCTCTTGGAGCGGATCTACTTCCAAAATGTCACCTTCTAAGATAGTTGGTTCCATAGCATTTCCTTCAACTTCTAACGTGTACGTTTCTTGTGTACTGCATTCATCCCTCATCATTATCACAATCCATTCCCCCAATCGATTCGATCTGATGATTTTCCATAAGTTTGCAAGAAAGTATAAAATACTCGCATTCCATCCACGATCCCTTTGATATAAAGTTGCTCTGGATCTGTTTCGTCTTCAGTCTTAACGGCATATTCTGCGTCTTTGTATTCCAGAAATGTTCTTCTGATCCCCGTATTTCCGTAAAACACGTTATAAACTTCCTGCAACTTTTCGGGTTCTCCCTTAATGATTCTATAAATAGTATGTTCAATGTTTTTGTACAAGACAGAATCGATTTCAAGTATTGTTCCATCAAAATTCCTTAATATCGCGATATTCACTTTTAATTTTCCCCTTTCATGATCTTGGTTAAATTGCTGATTTAATAACCTTTTAACCTCCTTATTCCTTAATCTATCATCATTTTAAAACGGTATATCCGTTTTTTCAACCATATTTTACATTTTTATTTAAAATTCAGTTATTAAACCGTAATATTGTTTTTGAAAACGAATATATGAGTCGAATAAGGGGAGAATGATACTATGAAGAACATTAGTTTAGATGAAATAAGCTTAAAAAACTGTTTACGCTTAATGATGGAAGGTACTGATTATAAAACCTTTAAACAAGTGGCAGAAGCCTTGGGAATCCCAAAATCGACTTTTCAATCGGCTTTAGATAATGATTATTTAAGGGTTAGGGACTTTCTGAAGATAGCGGACCTATTAGGTTATACAATCAAATTAGAGAAAAAAGAAAGCCGCTCCAGCACGAACTGAAAGCGGCTTTTCTCCAACATAAAACCCTCTTCACGATGAAGAGGGCCGTCGATCATAAAGGTTATTCGCAGGGCGGCAATCCTGATCTCTGGTAACTACCCAATGGGTAGCGCGTGGGGAACCTTTCCCACCTCAAATAACCTTTATGTTTGTTAATATATTCAATTGCTGATTTAAAATGTATCGCTTGTCTTGCTTATATGATAACCAAAAATCGCATTTTTGTAAACTAATCGCACGGAAAGGATCAAACATAATTAGGTAAAGAACGAAAACGGATGAATACGACCAACACGTAACCGCTTTTGAATCTTGTCTGCTCCGTTATCCAATATATAAAATGAACTCAAAAATAAGCCGTTCGCCGTATTTAATTTGATTGGTAAAAGAACGTGATCGTTAACCACTTTATATATTTCTACCGTATTAGGCTCTTTGGGATTTTGGCCAGCGTAATCAGGATTTGCAATCATATCGGGAATATCTTGATGATAGGTTAAAAAATCGTTCCAATGACCGCGCCTTTTTAAATGCTTTAAAACACCAGGTGGCATATACACTTCAAGACTAGCACATTGAATAGAATAATAAGTGATAATACATTCAGGGATAATCCCCACTAACTGTGTATCTGTAGCGTATGGATTTATCGTTATTTGCATAAATATTACAACCTTTTTAGAATTCTGTCCCCAGTATAAAGCAAAAACATGAAATTGAGTATAATAAACTAACATTGCTCTTTGGCAAAAGCTAAGTGCAGCCCAAAAATTGTAATTGATTGCCACAGAGCGGTCCTAAAAAAGAAAAGCCATCCTCTTAGTAGGGTGGCTTTTTACGTTATCTAAACAGCTTCGGCTACTGTCAGTTGAACTTACGTCAAGGGTGCCCACCAATACCGACCCCCTCTCATTGTCGTCTAATTGATCTTGTTGCAACTGATTCATTAACGGTAGCAATCGATCACCGCATGAGCGATTTGTTTTAGAACGGGGTTGCCTTTTTCCCACTCCTTTCGGTACCATTCTTTCCGTTCGTCAGCACTCATGAGTACCAACTGGGAGTAGATCACAACAGTGGTGTTGCCAATTTTAAATTTTTTCACGTTCCAATTCACCCGCAATCATGAATAATTCCTGTTTTAATTGTTCATTTTTCTCAACCGGAATAAAAATAGTTCTTTCTTTGTCGATGATTAAGTTAATCGGATCATCTCCCTCAATCAATCGAGCCATTGAACGTAATCCATTAGCTTTATACGCTCCATCAACTGGATATCCAGCAATACTTCTCATAATAAACCGATCACCATCAAAATAACCGTCTATGATTTCTAATCGATCAATAACAGACATTTTCGAAGACCTCCCTATGGAATTTTTATATAAATTACTCATTTTCATTATCCCTTTCATTTAAGCGAGATTGCGCCTTATGCCACATTTGGCGGCTTATAATTCGAGGAAATACCCCTTTTTGTTTTATCCCATTTTGCTCTTTTTCCCCGTCATAAGTATTGAATCCTGTATAAGTCTCTGTATGTACTACATTCTTAACCGTTTGTGGAGACCAATTCTTACCCGTTTTTGTCGGGACACCCTCTTTATTAAGCAACTTTGCTATTTTGTAGTAACTCTTACCGTCAATGAATTCTTGAAAAATCCTTTTAACAACAAAAGCCTGATTATCAATGACTTGAATTTCTCCATTTATTACCTCGTAACCATAAGGGACCTGACCTCCGGCATATTTATTTTTCTTCGCTGTGGCCAAGCGTCCGCCCTTAGTACGCTCATTAATAACAGAACGCTCGAACTCTGCAAAGCTCCCGATCATTTGAAGGAAGAGCATTCCTTGGGGTGTAGACGTGTCGAAATGTTCTGAAACGGATATGAAAGCAATTCCGTTCGGTTCCAGTACATCCTCAATCAAGATAAGCAGATTTTTTAATCTTCTATGGATACGGTCTGCTTTCACTACAACTATTGCTGACACTTCGTTATCAGGATCCTTAATGTACTCCATCATTTCTTTATATCCGTCACGGTCATCATTTGAACCTGTAAAACCTTCATCTACAAAAATGCGATCCAACTTCCATCCCTGACTTTTTGCATAAGCCTCAATCCGTTCCTTTTGTTCCGGTATAGAAGTGTTTTCTATTTGAGAATCCGAACTAATACGAGCATAACCGACAACCCTTTTTATTTCAGTCTTAACCATTATATCCAGCCCCATTTTTCCATTTTCTTCTTGAGAAGAATATACCACATATTAAAAGTAATTGTAAATACTTTTAACAAAACAAACCTTAAATTATTGATTTATTAATATTTATGTTTTATTTTTATCATGAAAATTGTTGTTGTTGTTGTTGTGAAATTGAAGGAAAATGAAGGTAGACATCTAATCTATAAGAAGAACGTTTTATAGAACGATTTTGAAAGGCGGCCGGAACAATGAACGAAGAATTCGAAAAAGCTTATACACCAAAAGAAGTAAGCTTGACATTAGATATTGGAACCAGCACTCTAAGGAAGTGGTGTCTTGCATTAGAAGAGAACGGATATCATTTTACAAGAACGGATACTCAAAGGCGCTTGTTTGTAGAACAGGATATAGTTGCTCTTAAATACTTTCAAAAGTTAGTTCAAGGAGAGAATTTTTCATTAGAGAACGCCGCAAAAGTTATTGCATCAAAGTATAAAACAGAAGCGTCCGAAACAAGAACGCCTAGCGTTCTCCCTGAAAATGAAATTGAAAAGCGTGATTTTAAGCGTTCTAATGAAATTCTTGAAGAACTACTGGAGAGAGCCAAAAAGCAAGAGCAATTTAATCAGGAGTTATTAAGAGCTAACCGGGAATTAATGCAGCGGCTCGAAGATCAACAAAAGTACATAGACGAGCGGTTGAATACAAGAGACCAATTGCTTATGAAATCTCTTAAAGAATCAATGGAAACTCGGAAAATGATCGCCGCAGCAAAAGAGGAAAGGGAAAAAGAGGAAAGAGAAAAAAAGAAGGGGTTTTGGTCCCGTTGGTTTGGTAAATAGCTCGGATGAAATGCAAGAGCATAAGGAGTTTTTGCCCCCACCAAGGGTGTGGGATCAGGCAGTGCCTGATAAAACGGTGGGGACAAAAAAAGTGAGCTTTCTATATAGTTTCTATATAGTTTCTATATGAACTCTACACATTTTCTATATAGTTTCTATATAGTTTTTGTATGGTTTTTGTATGGTTTCTACATAAACTCTACATATCATTCTATATAGTTTCTATACGCATTTTTTGCGAAAAGGGTGTACAGTTATCCGGATTTCAGTTTCAAAGAAGATCCGGATATTTTTATATTCTGATTTTTTGATTCAAACATGCTTACCAGTTCTGAAATGTTTGCAACCTGAAAGAACCGTATATATGAACTTTCAATGTTATATCGGGTATCGGTTATTATGATCACGGCCGGGAACACCTTTTTGTTTTGCGGTTGCCAGGCTTCTTGCTGCCATTCATTAGAAAAGAAATATTCCTCATAACGCTTCACTTTTTCATCCATTACCCGTGCCGAATAAATAGAACGCTGAATCTCCACGAAGAACGGTGCCCGTTTCCAGATCATAAAGGCATCTGGTTCCATATATCCTTTTCCGTATTTCGGTTCGACAATAAATGTTTTTGGCTCCTCAAATTTCAGGAGTGACTTATAAAACTCAACGATTTTCAAAAAATGAGGTATTTTAGTTGAATCCTTTTTAATCGATGCAGGAGAAGGAAAGTACAAATAAGGTTGATGATTCGTATTTACTTCGATATATCCATCCCTTCGCAACCTTTTCAGAACGGTATTGCAGCAAGTAACCGGCTGTTTCAAACGTGAAAAATGAAGATCAATAATATCATCACGGGTCAAACACCGAAAACGTTCCAAATCCCTCATGATTGCTAAATCCCTTTTTCTCATTCATCTAACACCTCAAAAATACCATTCTTATTTTCTTTTAAATCGATAACGTCTCCAGAAGCGTTTAAACCGTGTTTATAGGCATTTTTCCTTTTTGGAGAGTAAAACCCTTCAAGAATTTTTTTCGCCTCTGAAATCGCCAAATACGGGGCCTGAATTTCTTTCAGATCGGAATAAGTTGGTATTTTTAGTAACATTCTTCCTTCTTTTTCTAATTTTTCGCTTCCTGGTGTTCCTATAATGCGTGAATTGATTAAATCAGCACATTTGAATCCCATCCGAACGGTTAAATTGTTTTTTAGCTTCCCATCCAAGACATTACGGTCCGGCCGTTGCATGGATAAAATCAAAAATACACCTAAAGCCCGGCCAATAGCACTAATTTCCTCTACAATTTCCATCAGTTTTTTCTCTTTTTGCAGCAAGGCTACTTCGTCGATACAAAGGACGATATAAGGCGGTGGATCGGCTAAATCATCGATATGAGCGACCTCGTTTGTATCCAGGGCGTCGCCTCTTCTTTGCATTTCCTTTTGCAGATATTGAAGCATTGGCCACATCTCTCGAGCGGTGTAGAACAGTCCTCGAACGTGTTCCACCTGCCGAAAAATATGGAATTCTGAACGTTTTAAGTCACAAAGGAACAGTTGTAACCGTTCTGCCGGTAACGCTTGAATGAGCGTTGTTAATATGCTTCGCAGCTGTGTTGATTTTCCGGACCCCGTTTCGCCAGCGATTAATATATGCGGATTTTTCACCAGATCAAATACAACAGTACTTCCATTTAGGTCCATGCCAGCTACGATTGGCAGTGACATTCCCCTGAATTGGGGAACGTACTTTTCATAATCGTAACGGAGAACGGTAGGAAGAACGCTTCCGTAAACTATTAGATGAAATTTCTTTATTTCCCCTTTTAATTCAATGTTCTTCCCAAATACTTGTTGAAAACAGTACAGTTTCTTTTTGATTTCCTTTGGATCCATCCCTATAGGCAAAGTAAAGACATAACTAAGGCATTTGTTGTTGGAATCAAACTTAATAGAATGAATCTTGGGATAAATGCGTCCAGAACTGGACCCATAAGAATACGGGATCCATAAATCAGCATTTCGAAATACTTGCAACAGGGCGGATTTTGCTTTTTGTTTTGCTAGCCAATCTTTAAGCATGGGATCACCTCGCAGCAGCAGTAATCTGTTTTCGTTATTGGCACGACCATAGTGACAAGTTGGCACGACACATAGTGACAATTTGTCCCCACCAATAACCAGAGAATACTTCAGAAAAAGTAGTAGTAGACGGTATTCTTAATAATGCGCTCAAAATTGAGCGTTGAGCACGCTATAACAAATAGGGCGCATGGGAAAGAAGGTAAATAATCGAACCGGCTGCAGTCACTGGAAAGGCTATGCGAAGAATACTGGATATGGAGGATGCAATATTTAGAAGCCCCTTTTCTGCTAGCATCTTTTCAAAGATAGCAACAAGAACAATACCTGTAGCGATTAAAATAAAGTTCACATCGATAACGGTGAGCGGATGCAAAGAATAAGCCGCCAATGCGTGTTGTTTAAGGGAGTAAGGATTATTCACCCCCTTTTTGTTTTTCATAAAATCCTTAAAATTAATGATTTCTGTTCGTTTTTTCATGTTAATCACCCCCTTTTTTTGAGCGGAATTTTATTCCGGTCATCGATTTTTCGGTTCATCTCCCTTTAAACAGATTTGTTGTCTTCGGCCTAAGTTGAACATAGACCGTCATTGCTTTGATAAAGGTACATTGTTAAGTATCAAAACAAAAACAAGTGTCAGGTTTTGTTAGGTTCTTTGGTTTCAATCAGAAAAAAGCTTTGATAAATCCTATGATGAACGGCTTGTCCATTTTTCTCATTTTCGTAAAGTTTAGAAAAAGTAACTTTTGGACAGACTGGTGCCTAAGAATAACTTAGGGAGGAAACGAAGGTGTTCGGATTAGGAAAACCCAGGAGTAAATTGGGAAAGTTTTTAGATAGGCATGGTATTTCGCAGCAGGAGCTTGTAAAAAAAAGTAAGGTAAATAAAGCAACAATAAGTCGTCTTTGCAGCGGTGACGCTTTTCAGCCATCCATGAAAAACGCACAAAAGGTCATAAAAGCCATTCGTGAGCTTACCGGTAAAAACGTTGATTATGACGACTTCTGGAGTATGTAAATAAGCCCTTGCATAACGCAAAGGCTTATTTTATTTGATTCTTCCTAATATACTTCTCCAAGAGTCTGAAGAGCACGTTCCATCTTGTATAAGATACGTAAATCCAAGTAACTTATATTCTTCGTTGGTATCAATGCTCTGATGCGATTTATCTCCTCTTCTGTAAACTGAACGGTGTATCGTACTTCGAGCTTTAATTGCTGGTCATCGAACATATTTTTACAACCCTCCTTTCCGGAATTTCAAACATTTTACAAGGCAAAAATGGATATTCGAATACTTTTTGATAAAAAATTCAAAAAAAATAGAATGGCCGATAACACGCAGGAATCGACGTGCATATTTGAATGCACACGTCAGGGGGATCCGTTCGAAGGACTTATTTGTAGATGCTTCAAATTCAAGAATGGAAATGGTTTGTCCTAACTACAAAGACACTGAACAAAACCCGACTATATCTAAAAGAAAGTACCGTGAACGAGCGGTTAATCACTTTGCGACAATGTTATATTTTACTAATCATCTAGAGTTAAATGTGCTAAAGTAACCTTAAGGATCGCTATATAAACAAGGGGTTGGCACACGTATGTTACCTTATAAAGAATTATGGGCATTGATAGGAGAGATCATTTCAGAGAGCCCTTGGTTCCCGGGTAGCAAAAGGGTCAAAGGCTTCGATGAAGAGATTTTTCAGAAATTGCTCGAACTAACAGAAGATTTCTATCTAAAAACTTTCGAAGTTCCTGCCAAAATGGTCGAAATGCTCGGAGGATTACCCGGCGTAGACTTTACATATAGATATAAAGATGCTCCTTCCATAAAGTTAAAATTTGAACGACTGAATATGGAAAAGAAACTTTTCAAAGTGGCCAATGACATTTTAGGAATGCGATTTGTTTTAAAAACAGACATTGAAACCCTAAAAAAAATCGTTGAAGAGTTTGTCTCTCATTGTCCATTTAATGATGCTTGTAGCATAGTAGACCAAACAGAAGGTAAAAAGCATGATGACGGATATACAGGTATACACGTTAATATCAAGCCTAATAATTTTGTTTTTCCCATTGAAATCCAGTTTTGGACAAGGGCTCAGGCATTGTTAAATGAATATTTACATGCTAATATATACAAAATAGACAATGCAGAACTGAATCAATACGCGATAGATTTAAGGAACTGGCTTGAAGATGTTCCGCGTTTACCTGATAACGACGGTCTGCAGATTCAATCATATGTTGATTTTATCTATGAGAAAGCTTTTGCTGATGAGGATGACGAAGACTTTATTGACGATTTAGATGACTTTTTAGATGACGAGGATGAAGATTTCTTCCTGTCATCAGAAAAAGAGGTGGAAGTTGATGAAAAGTAGCAAGGTTTACATTTCCTTAACAACAAAAAATATCACGGTAATCTTAGAAGCTCCGACTCCTGTTGATGGAAGAAATGCCTATCGGTTTATTAAGGAACACGTACCTTCAGCAAACCTTAGCATCTATGGAGCACGTGACATTCAAACTCTTCGTCGGACTCACAGAGAATTAAAGCCTACGCGCGTTGTAAGAGATGTAAATAAATTTTTGCAAGCTGTTACTTCCACAATGAAGAAAACCATTTTGGCCTAAATATATCCCCTGCTGAATTTTCGGTAGGGTTTTTTTATTTCTAATATTTTTAGTAACGTTGCATTTCTTTACCGTGTTCGTTTCGAAAAAAAGTTAGCATTTGTAAGCATGTACTCCAAAAAAACGTTGTTAAAGGCCTTATCGAACGTTTGCGTTTTTTCTCGATTTTTTGCATGATTTTTGTCCCGGATTTGTCCCAACTTTGTCCCGCTTTTTGGTATGGGAAAAGTATGATAAAAGTTTCTGGAACACTCTTTTTTGTTGAAAAAATGTTGCTTAAATCTTCTATAGATGTGAGTCAAATGTGAGTTTTTTTCTTTGTAGTTTCTTTGTAAATCCTTTGTTTTTCCCTTACGTTTTCCTTATGTTTTCCCGCTTAAAATCCGCATAAAAACCACATTTTCTCTATGTTTAAAGGTGCATAATTGCAACATTTTGCAACGGTAAAGGTTGCATGAGGTTGCACACAAAGGTTGCATCCTTTTGTAGTATTTCTTCGGAGTACTACAAACAGTACTGCAATAAAACGCAAACGTTACCATTGAATAGTAACGTTCCCAAGGGCTCAATCCTTTGCAACCCTTGGCTTATTTGAGTTTTGTTTTGGAAATTGAGTTTGTGTTAGTTTTGGAATACCATGATTCACCATAGTGCAACGTTGCAAAAACCTTAGCATCTTTTTTGTTGTACAACGTTCGGAATAAGGAACGTTTCAATAGTAACGTTACCTTTCAAAAGGAGCGCTCTATATATACAAAAAAGTGAGGTTTTATCAGGTTTTGTAGCATTTATAAGCCTTACTAATAGCTAGCCAGCATCTTACATTTATTAGGATTTATTAGGGTTTGTAGCATAAAATTCAGGCAACATTTTGCAACAGTTTGTAGCATAAAAATTTGACCATGATTTACCATGCTTTGTAGCATTTAATCTCTATTCATTACATCCTCATATGAAGCCTTTAAATATTTCTCAAAATCCATTCCATGCTTTTCTTTAAACCACGCTCTATAACGTTTGCTATGCCATTTATGAGCCGCTGCATATCTTCTAACGGTCTGATAAGGGATATTAAACCGTTCACTAATATCTTTTAAAGAAAGTCGACTCTCATATCCCGAATCCATGAAAAACTGCTCAGCCTTTTTCCAGTCATATTTTTTAATGGCCACAATTTAAGAAATCCTCCTTTTCATTTTCTTTAACGAGGCTTTCTTCTTTTTCAAGAGCAAGAATACGTGGTACTGATGTTTTCATGAAGAACTCAACAATTTTACGTTGCGTTTCTTCTGATAGTTGTTTCATTTGATCGTCTTCCTTCCTCGGTATTCAGTATTGTTTTTAACTCCTGTTGTTTTTTATTATTCCATCAAGGGTGTCGAGTGTTACACCCTTACGGTGACCTCGTGGACCGCTAGGTCATCTTCATCAACGTGTAATACCGTCATTAAAATGAGAGTCTTCTAAGTAACTGATTCATCCGGAATCCTACTTGGTTGAGTCTTTTGATTTTGAGGTTTTTACTTTAGACAAGAAACTTATCCAAAGTTTCAAAGTATGTTCTTTACTGGTCTTGTAAATGAATTTGCATCCATCTATTTCTTCTTGCTTGATCGGTTGCTGCATTTAGCTCACCTTCTTATTCGAGTGTTTTCGATTCATATTCGGGGTTATCCAACTTTGGACAGGCCCAATAGAAAAGAACGCTACTCACCTAAGCACAAATCCCATCTCCCTCAACTTTTCTACAATGTCATTACGAAGCATAATGGATCCATCCTTATCTTTTATGAATCCACCGGGCTTTATAATGACCGCTAATCCGCCACTTTGAGATATACGGAGATTCCCATCATTCTGCACTTTCCAAAGTGATACTTTTCCATAAAATCCGTGCTTTAATGCGTTCTTGTTACCCCATTTCGGATTGCGATTTCCTCGATTACCAACCGCTGCTTTATTGCCAGGAAGAAAGCGGCCTGTCTTTGGATCACGGTCCATTATTTTCTACATCCCTTCACATAAAAATTGTGGGCTATTCGTGGGACTTTAGTGGACTTTTTGTGGGCGAATCGCCTTTTTTCTGTCCCCACCGTTTTATCAGGCACTGCCTGATCCCACACCCTCGGTGGGGGCAAAAATTCCTTATGCTCTTGCATTCTATTGGTCATGAATTCGCTGCCCTTTTATGGCCAACATATTTCTTCACTCTAGACGTTCTGATACCTAACAATCTCCCAATTTCTAAATACGTCATGTCATACGTTTCATAAAGACGAATACACCGTTCTTTTAAGCGTTCTTCATTGATCTGTTCGTCTAAATCCCAATAATCCTCCATCAATTCTTCCATACTCATGTTTTCAATGCGTCGATCCGCTTCCTCCATGTCTTCTATTTCATCTAATGAAACAGATTGACGTTGTAACTCGGGTCTAGTTGAAACAATTTCTGTTAGAATCTGACGCAATTTTTTACGGACGTTTTGACGCTTTTGATAATTGCCATATTCGTAGGGACTTATATAATTGCGTTCTTCTTCAGTAAGCAATTCCAAAGCTTCTCTGTAAGCAGAAGCTCGTAATTCCCACCACTTTTCCGTTCTTTCGTGTTCCTCTCTCAATTCAATTAAATAGATGGCGTATTTTTCTGGATTTACACTTTCCCAATACAACGTCCCTGTTTGATAATCAAAACACGTTCTTGTTGGATGGATGTTATCGTATGCCTGCTGCAATTCGATAGCATGTTGCTTACGTAAATCATGTAATCGTCTTTCGGCCATTTCATACTGCATAAATTCAGACTCACTCATGTGATACATGCAGGCACTTCCTTTACTTACGCAATATTTTGATTTTTAGCGACTTCAGCCATCTTTTTATAGGCAGACTCTAAAGTTTTTCTAATACTTTCTCTGGTAACTGAAAAAATTTCTCCAATTTTTTCATACGTAAATCCGTCCCTTCGGTAATCTACCGCAGCCGATTCCCTAATCGTCAAAATATCTTCTTCATATATGGCGTAATCAATGAATTCTATCATTTGTTCTATGATTTGTAATCGCTGTAAAACTGCTATTTCTTGTTCTGGATCTCTGCCGCTTAAACGAATCAATCTTTTCTGCAGTTTTTCTTGCTTAATCAATAAATCGTGATAATTCTCTACGGCTTTTCTTATTTTTTCAGGAGTCATTTTTTATCCCTCCATTCCACAATAAGGAGTTAAAAATAAGCCCCATTTTGCCGATTTAAGAGTCTTTGATACGTTCCAAATGTTTTTTATATTAGCAACGGTCAAAAAACCGAAATACGGCAAATTTGAAGCGAATATGAGGTGAATAAAGTGGTTCTGGTGCAAAAACTGCAAGATACTTGCAAATAATCTCTAAATCTTGGACATACTGATACTAGTACTCCAAAAAAGGACGTGATCAGTATGGAAAAGCAAAATCTATTCAAGTGGAAACATTATCAACCTGATATTATTTTATTAACCGTAAGATGGTACCTACGGTACAACCTCAGTTTTCGTGATTTAGTCGAAATGATGGAAGAACGCGGCTTATCCATTGCTCATACAACCATCATGCGTTGGGTTCATCAGTATGGTCCTGAATTAGATGAGCGAGTACGGCGTCATCTTACGCCAACCAATGATTCTTGGAGAGTCGATGAGACGTATGTGAAAGTCAAAGGTCAATGGATGTACCTATATCGTGCCGTTGATTCAGAAGGAAATACGATTGATTTTTATTTAAGCAAAACAAGGGATCATAAGGCTGCAAAGCACTTTTTCAAGAAAGCTTTGCGGTCTTTTCATGTTTCAAAGCCCCGTGTTATCACAGTAGACAAGAACCCAGCCTATCCTATGGCGATCGAAGAGTTGAGGAAAGAGAAAAAGATGCCCGTAGGCATCCAAATAAGGCAGATAAAATATCTGAATAACATTGTAGAACAAGATCATCGTTTTATTAAAAAGAGAGTTCGTTCGATGTTAGGATTAAAAACATTTCGTACCGCCAAATCTATTCTTTCGGGAATAGAAGCGATGCATACCATTAAAAAAGGACAACTTGCTTTACGGGACAAGTCTGTCCAAAATCAAGTGAAGTTCATTCATCAATTATTTGGAATGGCTGCATAAGAACAGATTCCATTAGCAATCCATATACCTCTTTCAAATAAATGCAATCTTTGCACCAGAACCAAATCTTAGGCTAAAGTATACAGCCTAAGATTTTTTATGTTCTTTTTGATTCTCTCTTCATTCTATTTAAGTAATCTGTGATAAAGAAAATGATTAGTCCTGAAATTAGAATAATCCATGAGTTAGAAATGAAATCTCTATTAAAGAAAGTTTCAAAAATAGAATTTATAAAAAGAATTATTCCCCAAAATACAAAGGTTACGAAGTACGCGATATTCGCATCTTTTTTTCCTTCCTTACTACTTTCCTTAAAGAGCATCGACATTCTCCTTCTCTATAAATTTTTCAATTACAAAATAAACCCATTTTAATTTTACCATATTTTATCCTTTTCAAAAAATTTATCCCTTTAATTTACGTTTCAGATCCCCCAGATATAAAAAATATGAAATTCAAATAAGTGACCGGAGGATAAGAAATGGTATCAATATATCTCACCATAAATTATATAGTTAATACCCTTCTAGTTATAATGGCTATCTGTGTTTTCTTGGGAGCTATCTACGATATTTTTAAGGATACAATTATTTCAATTAAAGATTTATTTAAAAACTTATTTAATAAATTATTTAAAAAATGATAGGTAATTATCCATCTTTTTTTGTGTTCGAATTTACGTTTCCAATGGCCCAGATATAATAACAAAAATTGAGAAACGGAGGTTCGATCATGAGCAATAGATTACTTAAATGCTATGGGTATTGCAACAAAAAATACCCCAAAGAGGTTCTGATTAAATATTCTCCCACCGGTGAAGGAGCAGGAAAAAATCACTGTCCTGAATGTTACCAAAGAAAAGTAAAAGAAACCAAAGAACGTGAAGATTTATATAACTTCATTAAAACCACCTATAATCTCAACTTCCCTACTGGAAATATGCTGAGACAAATAAAACAGTTTCGAGAAGAAAGAAATTACACTTACATCATTGAATGGTCAGACGGCAGCCCTACTGGATGTTTAATTCATTCAGAACCTGTAGAAAAAGGCGATTTTCTCGGAATCGCAAGAACCGTTTTGATTAGAAACGTAAATGAACAAACTCACCGTAGCATAAACAATATTGCTACTGATATCATCGAAACAAACAAACCCCCACTAGGGTTTATCGTCCAAGAAAGCAAAACAACTAATTATTTAATCAATGCCATTTATTACGACCTATGGGATCTTATTTCTAAAAATGAACCTGTTTATATCTGTGCAAATCCTAATTGCAAACTCCCATTCAAAAAAGTCAAAAGACAGAAATACTGCTCTAATGCCTGCAAACAAGAAGCTTACCGTATCAGAAAAAAACAAAAACAATCATAATAAAAAAGCATGGTCGCTCTTATTCCAGTATTGGAAAATGAGTAACCATGCTTTTTTGCCACATAAGGCAAAATTGAAAATTAATACATCTGTATAAATAATCAGGGGAGCAGGCTACGCCCATAATATAAGGGCGACGAACCATGTTACACTTTTATAATTGCTTCAACAAACGATATAAATGCACACGGGAAACCCCGAGCATCTTGGCCAATTCAGTCTTTTTGGCATTTGGATGCTTCTCTAATAATTGTTGCAGCTTAAAAAGTTTATCGTCTGTCTTATCATGCTGCTGTTTAATGTACTCTGAGCGGGTCATATCGCCACGCTCACGCCTTCTTTTCTCTTGGTAAGCCCTATCCCTTTCACGCTTTCTTCTCCGCTTCTCTACGCCGTCTATGATGGTGGAAAGGTGCCGTTGCTCTTCCCTTGTAATATCGAGCCAGTCAATGATTTTAGAATTTCTTAGATTATATCCGGCACCAGGATATCCTTTTTCGATGGCAATTCGATTAGCTTCTTCATTATTTCGTGCTTCCCACGCTTTTTCTGCGCTTCTGGTGGCTCTTTCAACCTCATGGAAGGGTAAAGGTACCGTAAACTGCAAATTAAGCGTATGCGTTTGATAAAGGGCTTCTTCAGGATCGTTCGTATAGCAGCACAACCAATAACGGTATAAAAAGCAAATGATTTCTCGGTAGCCAGTTACTTCGTAATTCCGCAGCTCCACCAGTTTCACTAAGTCCAATAGCCGTGCGTAATGAAGCTTGTATGTATTGAATAACTGAACTACTTTCTTTTTGCGTCCTCGTTTTTTCTTTTGTGGAACGGGATTGACGGCTTCGTTAAGTTCCGGAAGGTAATCAAATTGGATCTGCCTTAACTCATATTTGTAATCATGCCGATATTCCGCTCTTACTTCCGCCCCATTTTTACTATTAATGCTCCCAGCAATCCGAAAAACACGCGCTGCATCTGTTGCCTTCGGATCCCCGCCCAATCCCTTTAGCTGCTCTAATAAATGATTTTGAACCGCCTGCCATAGCGGAAGAGCCTTATACGGAACCGGATCGAGTAACCATATCAATACTAATCCTTGTCCACTAAATATAAGAATATTAGGTTCGGGAATCAATTCTCCAAAATATTCGTGTTCTAATTTTCCCAACACCCACGACGGATCATAATTGAAAAGATAAAAATCCAAATCAACGTATAAAGACTTTAATTGGCGTATATTTTCGATTTTTCGCTGAGGCTTATAAAATGTATTCTGACTGAAATAAACGTCCTCTCCGAGCCATTTCGAAAGTTCTGCAGCTAATTCTTGCGGTTTGAAGTGAAATTGTCTGAATGTCCCATTCTCTGTTTTCTTTGCTACAGTAATCCAACCGTCGGAATCATGATGGTGAAACCACGCATGATACACGGCTTTGTCTATATTTTTGGCGGAGTTTCCATCAATCTTCACAAAAAAATTCCTCCTCTCCATAGTGGAAAGGAACGTATGCCTGTGATATTATAAAAGCAACAAATTGATAAAAAAGGGCATAACTTGTCCTTTCCCAAAGGGTACACTTACCCCTTTCCAGAAGAACCTCGTCCGGTCGCCAAACTAGCGAGGTTTTTCTTATGCCTATTATTCTATCAAATATTAAAAAAAATTGCTTATCGAGTTAAAAATTGACGAAAAAACAAGACAAGAGTTTCACCTCTTGTCTAAAATGTAGTCTTCTTTAAAGCTACCCCGTATGTTATAATGATTTCACTGATTACTAATTAATTAACCGAAAGCCATAGTGTTCCCAGCACTGTGGTTTTCTTTATTTATAAATGTTCCGCCAACAACCTTTCCTACAATCTCTACGTGTTCCCTTCTTACGACTACAATAGGTGCATTATCATGGAGCATTAATATTTGACGACCAAAACGTGTGAACCGGCAAACATGGTATTTGTCATGTACTTTTAAAACAGCGAGATCTTTACCATTTGATTTTGGCTCTTGGAGCGGATCTACTTCCAAAATGTCACCTTCTAAGATAGTTGGTTCCATAGCATTTCCTTCAACTTCTAACGTGTACGTTTCTTGTGTACTGCATTCATCCCTCATCATTATCACAATCCATTCCCCCAATCGATTCGATCTGATGATTTTCCATAAGTTTGCAAGAAAGTATAAAATACTCGCATTCCATCCACGATCCCTTTGATATAAAGTTGCTCTGGATCTGTTTCGTCTTCAGTCTTAACGGCATATTCTGCGTCTTTGTATTCCAGAAATGTTCTTCTGATCCCCGTATTTCCGTAAAACACGTTATAAACTTCCTGCAACTTTTCGGGTTCTCCCTTAATGATTCTATAAATAGTATGTTCAATGTTTTTGTACAAGACAGAATCGATTTCAAGTATTGTTCCATCAAAATTCCTTAATATCGCGATATTCACTTTTAATTTTCCCCTTTCATGATCTTGGTTAAATTGCTGATTTAATAACCTTTTAACCTCCTTATTCCTTAATCTATCATCATTTTAAAACGGTATATCCGTTTTTTCAACCATATTTTACATTTTTATTTAAAATTCAGTTATTAAACCGTAATATTGTTTTTGAAAACGAATATATGAGTCGAATAAGGGGAGAATGATACTATGAAGAACATTAGTTTAGATGAAATAAGCTTAAAAAACTGTTTACGCTTAATGATGGAAGGTACTGATTATAAAACCTTTAAACAAGTGGCAGAAGCCTTGGGAATCCCAAAATCGACTTTTCAATCGGCTTTAGATAATGATTATTTAAGGGTTAGGGACTTTCTGAAGATAGCGGACCTATTAGGTTATACAATCAAATTAGAGAAAAAAGAAAGCCGCTCCAGCACGAACTGAAAGCGGCTTTTCTCCAACATAAAACCCTCTTCACGATGAAGAGGGCCGTCGATCATAAAGGTTATTCGCAGGGCGGCAATCCTGATCTCTGGTAACTACCCAATGGGTAGCGCGTGGGGAACCTTTCCCACCTCAAATAACCTTTATGTTTGTTAATATATTCAATTGCTGATTTAAAATGTATCGCTTGTCTTGCTTATATGATAACCAAAAATCGCATTTTTGTAAACTAATCGCACGGAAAGGATCAAACATAATTAGGTAAAGAACGAAAACGGATGAATACGACCAACACGTAACCGCTTTTGAATCTTGTCTGCTCCGTTATCCAATATATAAAATGAACTCAAAAATAAGCCGTTCGCCGTATTTAATTTGATTGGTAAAAGAACGTGATCGTTAACCACTTTATATATTTCTACCGTATTAGGCTCTTTGGGATTTTGGCCAGCGTAATCAGGATTTGCAATCATATCGGGAATATCTTGATGATAGGTTAAAAAATCGTTCCAATGACCGCGCCTTTTTAAATGCTTTAAAACACCAGGTGGCATATACACTTCAAGACTAGCACATTGAATAGAATAATAAGTGATAATACATTCAGGGATAATCCCCACTAACTGTGTATCTGTAGCGTATGGATTTATCGTTATTTGCATAAATATTACAACCTTTTTAGAATTCTGTCCCCAGTATAAAGCAAAAACATGAAATTGAGTATAATAAACTAACATTGCTCTTTGGCAAAAGCTAAGTGCAGCCCAAAAATTGTAATTGATTGCCACAGAGCGGTCCTAAAAAAGAAAAGCCATCCTCTTAGTAGGGTGGCTTTTTACGTTATCTAAACAGCTTCGGCTACTGTCAGTTGAACTTACGTCAAGGGTGCCCACCAATACCGACCCCCTCTCATTGTCGTCTAATTGATCTTGTTGCAACTGATTCATTAACGGTAGCAATCGATCACCGCATGAGCGATTTGTTTTAGAACGGGGTTGCCTTTTTCCCACTCCTTTCGGTACCATTCTTTCCGTTCGTCAGCACTCATGAGTACCAACTGGGAGTAGATCACAACAGTGGTGTTGCCAATTTTAAATTTTTTCACGTTCCAATTCACCCGCAATCATGAATAATTCCTGTTTTAATTGTTCATTTTTCTCAACCGGAATAAAAATAGTTCTTTCTTTGTCGATGATTAAGTTAATCGGATCATCTCCCTCAATCAATCGAGCCATTGAACGTAATCCATTAGCTTTATACGCTCCATCAACTGGATATCCAGCAATACTTCTCATAATAAACCGATCACCATCAAAATAACCGTCTATGATTTCTAATCGATCAATAACAGACATTTTCGAAGACCTCCCTATGGAATTTTTATATAAATTACTCATTTTCATTATCCCTTTCATTTAAGCGAGATTGCGCCTTATGCCACATTTGGCGGCTTATAATTCGAGGAAATACCCCTTTTTGTTTTATCCCATTTTGCTCTTTTTCCCCGTCATAAGTATTGAATCCTGTATAAGTCTCTGTATGTACTACATTCTTAACCGTTTGTGGAGACCAATTCTTACCCGTTTTTGTCGGGACACCCTCTTTATTAAGCAACTTTGCTATTTTGTAGTAACTCTTACCGTCAATGAATTCTTGAAAAATCCTTTTAACAACAAAAGCCTGATTATCAATGACTTGAATTTCTCCATTTATTACCTCGTAACCATAAGGGACCTGACCTCCGGCATATTTATTTTTCTTCGCTGTGGCCAAGCGTCCGCCCTTAGTACGCTCATTAATAACAGAACGCTCGAACTCTGCAAAGCTCCCGATCATTTGAAGGAAGAGCATTCCTTGGGGTGTAGACGTGTCGAAATGTTCTGAAACGGATATGAAAGCAATTCCGTTCGGTTCCAGTACATCCTCAATCAAGATAAGCAGATTTTTTAATCTTCTATGGATACGGTCTGCTTTCACTACAACTATTGCTGACACTTCGTTATCAGGATCCTTAATGTACTCCATCATTTCTTTATATCCGTCACGGTCATCATTTGAACCTGTAAAACCTTCATCTACAAAAATGCGATCCAACTTCCATCCCTGACTTTTTGCATAAGCCTCAATCCGTTCCTTTTGTTCCGGTATAGAAGTGTTTTCTATTTGAGAATCCGAACTAATACGAGCATAACCGACAACCCTTTTTATTTCAGTCTTAACCATTATATCCAGCCCCATTTTTCCATTTTCTTCTTGAGAAGAATATACCACATATTAAAAGTAATTGTAAATACTTTTAACAAAACAAACCTTAAATTATTGATTTATTAATATTTATGTTTTATTTTTATCATGAAAATTGTTGTTGTTGTTGTTGTGAAATTGAAGGAAAATGAAGGTAGACATCTAATCTATAAGAAGAACGTTTTATAGAACGATTTTGAAAGGCGGCCGGAACAATGAACGAAGAATTCGAAAAAGCTTATACACCAAAAGAAGTAAGCTTGACATTAGATATTGGAACCAGCACTCTAAGGAAGTGGTGTCTTGCATTAGAAGAGAACGGATATCATTTTACAAGAACGGATACTCAAAGGCGCTTGTTTGTAGAACAGGATATAGTTGCTCTTAAATACTTTCAAAAGTTAGTTCAAGGAGAGAATTTTTCATTAGAGAACGCCGCAAAAGTTATTGCATCAAAGTATAAAACAGAAGCGTCCGAAACAAGAACGCCTAGCGTTCTCCCTGAAAATGAAATTGAAAAGCGTGATTTTAAGCGTTCTAATGAAATTCTTGAAGAACTACTGGAGAGAGCCAAAAAGCAAGAGCAATTTAATCAGGAGTTATTAAGAGCTAACCGGGAATTAATGCAGCGGCTCGAAGATCAACAAAAGTACATAGACGAGCGGTTGAATACAAGAGACCAATTGCTTATGAAATCTCTTAAAGAATCAATGGAAACTCGGAAAATGATCGCCGCAGCAAAAGAGGAAAGGGAAAAAGAGGAAAGAGAAAAAAAGAAGGGGTTTTGGTCCCGTTGGTTTGGTAAATAGCTCGGATGAAATGCAAGAGCATAAGGAGTTTTTGCCCCCACCAAGGGTGTGGGATCAGGCAGTGCCTGATAAAACGGTGGGGACAAAAAAAGTGAGCTTTCTATATAGTTTCTATATAGTTTCTATATGAACTCTACACATTTTCTATATAGTTTCTATATAGTTTTTGTATGGTTTTTGTATGGTTTCTACATAAACTCTACATATCATTCTATATAGTTTCTATACGCATTTTTTGCGAAAAGGGTGTACAGTTATCCGGATTTCAGTTTCAAAGAAGATCCGGATATTTTTATATTCTGATTTTTTGATTCAAACATGCTTACCAGTTCTGAAATGTTTGCAACCTGAAAGAACCGTATATATGAACTTTCAATGTTATATCGGGTATCGGTTATTATGATCACGGCCGGGAACACCTTTTTGTTTTGCGGTTGCCAGGCTTCTTGCTGCCATTCATTAGAAAAGAAATATTCCTCATAACGCTTCACTTTTTCATCCATTACCCGTGCCGAATAAATAGAACGCTGAATCTCCACGAAGAACGGTGCCCGTTTCCAGATCATAAAGGCATCTGGTTCCATATATCCTTTTCCGTATTTCGGTTCGACAATAAATGTTTTTGGCTCCTCAAATTTCAGGAGTGACTTATAAAACTCAACGATTTTCAAAAAATGAGGTATTTTAGTTGAATCCTTTTTAATCGATGCAGGAGAAGGAAAGTACAAATAAGGTTGATGATTCGTATTTACTTCGATATATCCATCCCTTCGCAACCTTTTCAGAACGGTATTGCAGCAAGTAACCGGCTGTTTCAAACGTGAAAAATGAAGATCAATAATATCATCACGGGTCAAACACCGAAAACGTTCCAAATCCCTCATGATTGCTAAATCCCTTTTTCTCATTCATCTAACACCTCAAAAATACCATTCTTATTTTCTTTTAAATCGATAACGTCTCCAGAAGCGTTTAAACCGTGTTTATAGGCATTTTTCCTTTTTGGAGAGTAAAACCCTTCAAGAATTTTTTTCGCCTCTGAAATCGCCAAATACGGGGCCTGAATTTCTTTCAGATCGGAATAAGTTGGTATTTTTAGTAACATTCTTCCTTCTTTTTCTAATTTTTCGCTTCCTGGTGTTCCTATAATGCGTGAATTGATTAAATCAGCACATTTGAATCCCATCCGAACGGTTAAATTGTTTTTTAGCTTCCCATCCAAGACATTACGGTCCGGCCGTTGCATGGATAAAATCAAAAATACACCTAAAGCCCGGCCAATAGCACTAATTTCCTCTACAATTTCCATCAGTTTTTTCTCTTTTTGCAGCAAGGCTACTTCGTCGATACAAAGGACGATATAAGGCGGTGGATCGGCTAAATCATCGATATGAGCGACCTCGTTTGTATCCAGGGCGTCGCCTCTTCTTTGCATTTCCTTTTGCAGATATTGAAGCATTGGCCACATCTCTCGAGCGGTGTAGAACAGTCCTCGAACGTGTTCCACCTGCCGAAAAATATGGAATTCTGAACGTTTTAAGTCACAAAGGAACAGTTGTAACCGTTCTGCCGGTAACGCTTGAATGAGCGTTGTTAATATGCTTCGCAGCTGTGTTGATTTTCCGGACCCCGTTTCGCCAGCGATTAATATATGCGGATTTTTCACCAGATCAAATACAACAGTACTTCCATTTAGGTCCATGCCAGCTACGATTGGCAGTGACATTCCCCTGAATTGGGGAACGTACTTTTCATAATCGTAACGGAGAACGGTAGGAAGAACGCTTCCGTAAACTATTAGATGAAATTTCTTTATTTCCCCTTTTAATTCAATGTTCTTCCCAAATACTTGTTGAAAACAGTACAGTTTCTTTTTGATTTCCTTTGGATCCATCCCTATAGGCAAAGTAAAGACATAACTAAGGCATTTGTTGTTGGAATCAAACTTAATAGAATGAATCTTGGGATAAATGCGTCCAGAACTGGACCCATAAGAATACGGGATCCATAAATCAGCATTTCGAAATACTTGCAACAGGGCGGATTTTGCTTTTTGTTTTGCTAGCCAATCTTTAAGCATGGGATCACCTCGCAGCAGCAGTAATCTGTTTTCGTTATTGGCACGACCATAGTGACAAGTTGGCACGACACATAGTGACAATTTGTCCCCACCAATAACCAGAGAATACTTCAGAAAAAGTAGTAGTAGACGGTATTCTTAATAATGCGCTCAAAATTGAGCGTTGAGCACGCTATAACAAATAGGGCGCATGGGAAAGAAGGTAAATAATCGAACCGGCTGCAGTCACTGGAAAGGCTATGCGAAGAATACTGGATATGGAGGATGCAATATTTAGAAGCCCCTTTTCTGCTAGCATCTTTTCAAAGATAGCAACAAGAACAATACCTGTAGCGATTAAAATAAAGTTCACATCGATAACGGTGAGCGGATGCAAAGAATAAGCCGCCAATGCGTGTTGTTTAAGGGAGTAAGGATTATTCACCCCCTTTTTGTTTTTCATAAAATCCTTAAAATTAATGATTTCTGTTCGTTTTTTCATGTTAATCACCCCCTTTTTTTGAGCGGAATTTTATTCCGGTCATCGATTTTTCGGTTCATCTCCCTTTAAACAGATTTGTTGTCTTCGGCCTAAGTTGAACATAGACCGTCATTGCTTTGATAAAGGTACATTGTTAAGTATCAAAACAAAAACAAGTGTCAGGTTTTGTTAGGTTCTTTGGTTTCAATCAGAAAAAAGCTTTGATAAATCCTATGATGAACGGCTTGTCCATTTTTCTCATTTTCGTAAAGTTTAGAAAAAGTAACTTTTGGACAGACTGGTGCCTAAGAATAACTTAGGGAGGAAACGAAGGTGTTCGGATTAGGAAAACCCAGGAGTAAATTGGGAAAGTTTTTAGATAGGCATGGTATTTCGCAGCAGGAGCTTGTAAAAAAAAGTAAGGTAAATAAAGCAACAATAAGTCGTCTTTGCAGCGGTGACGCTTTTCAGCCATCCATGAAAAACGCACAAAAGGTCATAAAAGCCATTCGTGAGCTTACCGGTAAAAACGTTGATTATGACGACTTCTGGAGTATGTAAATAAGCCCTTGCATAACGCAAAGGCTTATTTTATTTGATTCTTCCTAATATACTTCTCCAAGAGTCTGAAGAGCACGTTCCATCTTGTATAAGATACGTAAATCCAAGTAACTTATATTCTTCGTTGGTATCAATGCTCTGATGCGATTTATCTCCTCTTCTGTAAACTGAACGGTGTATCGTACTTCGAGCTTTAATTGCTGGTCATCGAACATATTTTTACAACCCTCCTTTCCGGAATTTCAAACATTTTACAAGGCAAAAATGGATATTCGAATACTTTTTGATAAAAAATTCAAAAAAAATAGAATGGCCGATAACACGCAGGAATCGACGTGCATATTTGAATGCACACGTCAGGGGGATCCGTTCGAAGGACTTATTTGTAGATGCTTCAAATTCAAGAATGGAAATGGTTTGTCCTAACTACAAAGACACTGAACAAAACCCGACTATATCTAAAAGAAAGTACCGTGAACGAGCGGTTAATCACTTTGCGACAATGTTATATTTTACTAATCATCTAGAGTTAAATGTGCTAAAGTAACCTTAAGGATCGCTATATAAACAAGGGGTTGGCACACGTATGTTACCTTATAAAGAATTATGGGCATTGATAGGAGAGATCATTTCAGAGAGCCCTTGGTTCCCGGGTAGCAAAAGGGTCAAAGGCTTCGATGAAGAGATTTTTCAGAAATTGCTCGAACTAACAGAAGATTTCTATCTAAAAACTTTCGAAGTTCCTGCCAAAATGGTCGAAATGCTCGGAGGATTACCCGGCGTAGACTTTACATATAGATATAAAGATGCTCCTTCCATAAAGTTAAAATTTGAACGACTGAATATGGAAAAGAAACTTTTCAAAGTGGCCAATGACATTTTAGGAATGCGATTTGTTTTAAAAACAGACATTGAAACCCTAAAAAAAATCGTTGAAGAGTTTGTCTCTCATTGTCCATTTAATGATGCTTGTAGCATAGTAGACCAAACAGAAGGTAAAAAGCATGATGACGGATATACAGGTATACACGTTAATATCAAGCCTAATAATTTTGTTTTTCCCATTGAAATCCAGTTTTGGACAAGGGCTCAGGCATTGTTAAATGAATATTTACATGCTAATATATACAAAATAGACAATGCAGAACTGAATCAATACGCGATAGATTTAAGGAACTGGCTTGAAGATGTTCCGCGTTTACCTGATAACGACGGTCTGCAGATTCAATCATATGTTGATTTTATCTATGAGAAAGCTTTTGCTGATGAGGATGACGAAGACTTTATTGACGATTTAGATGACTTTTTAGATGACGAGGATGAAGATTTCTTCCTGTCATCAGAAAAAGAGGTGGAAGTTGATGAAAAGTAGCAAGGTTTACATTTCCTTAACAACAAAAAATATCACGGTAATCTTAGAAGCTCCGACTCCTGTTGATGGAAGAAATGCCTATCGGTTTATTAAGGAACACGTACCTTCAGCAAACCTTAGCATCTATGGAGCACGTGACATTCAAACTCTTCGTCGGACTCACAGAGAATTAAAGCCTACGCGCGTTGTAAGAGATGTAAATAAATTTTTGCAAGCTGTTACTTCCACAATGAAGAAAACCATTTTGGCCTAAATATATCCCCTGCTGAATTTTCGGTAGGGTTTTTTTATTTCTAATATTTTTAGTAACGTTGCATTTCTTTACCGTGTTCGTTTCGAAAAAAAGTTAGCATTTGTAAGCATGTACTCCAAAAAAACGTTGTTAAAGGCCTTATCGAACGTTTGCGTTTTTTCTCGATTTTTTGCATGATTTTTGTCCCGGATTTGTCCCAACTTTGTCCCGCTTTTTGGTATGGGAAAAGTATGATAAAAGTTTCTGGAACACTCTTTTTTGTTGAAAAAATGTTGCTTAAATCTTCTATAGATGTGAGTCAAATGTGAGTTTTTTTCTTTGTAGTTTCTTTGTAAATCCTTTGTTTTTCCCTTACGTTTTCCTTATGTTTTCCCGCTTAAAATCCGCATAAAAACCACATTTTCTCTATGTTTAAAGGTGCATAATTGCAACATTTTGCAACGGTAAAGGTTGCATGAGGTTGCACACAAAGGTTGCATCCTTTTGTAGTATTTCTTCGGAGTACTACAAACAGTACTGCAATAAAACGCAAACGTTACCATTGAATAGTAACGTTCCCAAGGGCTCAATCCTTTGCAACCCTTGGCTTATTTGAGTTTTGTTTTGGAAATTGAGTTTGTGTTAGTTTTGGAATACCATGATTCACCATAGTGCAACGTTGCAAAAACCTTAGCATCTTTTTTGTTGTACAACGTTCGGAATAAGGAACGTTTCAATAGTAACGTTACCTTTCAAAAGGAGCGCTCTATATATACAAAAAAGTGAGGTTTTATCAGGTTTTGTAGCATTTATAAGCCTTACTAATAGCTAGCCAGCATCTTACATTTATTAGGATTTATTAGGGTTTGTAGCATAAAATTCAGGCAACATTTTGCAACAGTTTGTAGCATAAAAATTTGACCATGATTTACCATGCTTTGTAGCATTTAATCTCTATTCATTACATCCTCATATGAAGCCTTTAAATATTTCTCAAAATCCATTCCATGCTTTTCTTTAAACCACGCTCTATAACGTTTGCTATGCCATTTATGAGCCGCTGCATATCTTCTAACGGTCTGATAAGGGATATTAAACCGTTCACTAATATCTTTTAAAGAAAGTCGACTCTCATATCCCGAATCCATGAAAAACTGCTCAGCCTTTTTCCAGTCATATTTTTTAATGGCCACAATTTAAGAAATCCTCCTTTTCATTTTCTTTAACGAGGCTTTCTTCTTTTTCAAGAGCAAGAATACGTGGTACTGATGTTTTCATGAAGAACTCAACAATTTTACGTTGCGTTTCTTCTGATAGTTGTTTCATTTGATCGTCTTCCTTCCTCGGTATTCAGTATTGTTTTTAACTCCTGTTGTTTTTTATTATTCCATCAAGGGTGTCGAGTGTTACACCCTTACGGTGACCTCGTGGACCGCTAGGTCATCTTCATCAACGTGTAATACCGTCATTAAAATGAGAGTCTTCTAAGTAACTGATTCATCCGGAATCCTACTTGGTTGAGTCTTTTGATTTTGAGGTTTTTACTTTAGACAAGAAACTTATCCAAAGTTTCAAAGTATGTTCTTTACTGGTCTTGTAAATGAATTTGCATCCATCTATTTCTTCTTGCTTGATCGGTTGCTGCATTTAGCTCACCTTCTTATTCGAGTGTTTTCGATTCATATTCGGGGTTATCCAACTTTGGACAGGCCCAATAGAAAAGAACGCTACTCACCTAAGCACAAATCCCATCTCCCTCAACTTTTCTACAATGTCATTACGAAGCATAATGGATCCATCCTTATCTTTTATGAATCCACCGGGCTTTATAATGACCGCTAATCCGCCACTTTGAGATATACGGAGATTCCCATCATTCTGCACTTTCCAAAGTGATACTTTTCCATAAAATCCGTGCTTTAATGCGTTCTTGTTACCCCATTTCGGATTGCGATTTCCTCGATTACCAACCGCTGCTTTATTGCCAGGAAGAAAGCGGCCTGTCTTTGGATCACGGTCCATTATTTTCTACATCCCTTCACATAAAAATTGTGGGCTATTCGTGGGACTTTAGTGGACTTTTTGTGGGCGAATCGCCTTTTTTCTGTCCCCACCGTTTTATCAGGCACTGCCTGATCCCACACCCTCGGTGGGGGCAAAAATTCCTTATGCTCTTGCATTCTATTGGTCATGAATTCGCTGCCCTTTTATGGCCAACATATTTCTTCACTCTAGACGTTCTGATACCTAACAATCTCCCAATTTCTAAATACGTCATGTCATACGTTTCATAAAGACGAATACACCGTTCTTTTAAGCGTTCTTCATTGATCTGTTCGTCTAAATCCCAATAATCCTCCATCAATTCTTCCATACTCATGTTTTCAATGCGTCGATCCGCTTCCTCCATGTCTTCTATTTCATCTAATGAAACAGATTGACGTTGTAACTCGGGTCTAGTTGAAACAATTTCTGTTAGAATCTGACGCAATTTTTTACGGACGTTTTGACGCTTTTGATAATTGCCATATTCGTAGGGACTTATATAATTGCGTTCTTCTTCAGTAAGCAATTCCAAAGCTTCTCTGTAAGCAGAAGCTCGTAATTCCCACCACTTTTCCGTTCTTTCGTGTTCCTCTCTCAATTCAATTAAATAGATGGCGTATTTTTCTGGATTTACACTTTCCCAATACAACGTCCCTGTTTGATAATCAAAACACGTTCTTGTTGGATGGATGTTATCGTATGCCTGCTGCAATTCGATAGCATGTTGCTTACGTAAATCATGTAATCGTCTTTCGGCCATTTCATACTGCATAAATTCAGACTCACTCATGTGATACATGCAGGCACTTCCTTTACTTACGCAATATTTTGATTTTTAGCGACTTCAGCCATCTTTTTATAGGCAGACTCTAAAGTTTTTCTAATACTTTCTCTGGTAACTGAAAAAATTTCTCCAATTTTTTCATACGTAAATCCGTCCCTTCGGTAATCTACCGCAGCCGATTCCCTAATCGTCAAAATATCTTCTTCATATATGGCGTAATCAATGAATTCTATCATTTGTTCTATGATTTGTAATCGCTGTAAAACTGCTATTTCTTGTTCTGGATCTCTGCCGCTTAAACGAATCAATCTTTTCTGCAGTTTTTCTTGCTTAATCAATAAATCGTGATAATTCTCTACGGCTTTTCTTATTTTTTCAGGAGTCATTTTTTATCCCTCCATTCCACAATAAGGAGTTAAAAATAAGCCCCATTTTGCCGATTTAAGAGTCTTTGATACGTTCCAAATGTTTTTTATATTAGCAACGGTCAAAAAACCGAAATACGGCAAATTTGAAGCGAATATGAGGTGAATAAAGTGGTTCTGGTGCAAAAACTGCAAGATACTTGCAAATAATCTCTAAATCTTGGACATACTGATACTAGTACTCCAAAAAAGGACGTGATCAGTATGGAAAAGCAAAATCTATTCAAGTGGAAACATTATCAACCTGATATTATTTTATTAACCGTAAGATGGTACCTACGGTACAACCTCAGTTTTCGTGATTTAGTCGAAATGATGGAAGAACGCGGCTTATCCATTGCTCATACAACCATCATGCGTTGGGTTCATCAGTATGGTCCTGAATTAGATGAGCGAGTACGGCGTCATCTTACGCCAACCAATGATTCTTGGAGAGTCGATGAGACGTATGTGAAAGTCAAAGGTCAATGGATGTACCTATATCGTGCCGTTGATTCAGAAGGAAATACGATTGATTTTTATTTAAGCAAAACAAGGGATCATAAGGCTGCAAAGCACTTTTTCAAGAAAGCTTTGCGGTCTTTTCATGTTTCAAAGCCCCGTGTTATCACAGTAGACAAGAACCCAGCCTATCCTATGGCGATCGAAGAGTTGAGGAAAGAGAAAAAGATGCCCGTAGGCATCCAAATAAGGCAGATAAAATATCTGAATAACATTGTAGAACAAGATCATCGTTTTATTAAAAAGAGAGTTCGTTCGATGTTAGGATTAAAAACATTTCGTACCGCCAAATCTATTCTTTCGGGAATAGAAGCGATGCATACCATTAAAAAAGGACAACTTGCTTTACGGGACAAGTCTGTCCAAAATCAAGTGAAGTTCATTCATCAATTATTTGGAATGGCTGCATAAGAACAGATTCCATTAGCAATCCATATACCTCTTTCAAATAAATGCAATCTTTGCACCAGAACCAAATCTTAGGCTAAAGTATACAGCCTAAGATTTTTTATGTTCTTTTTGATTCTCTCTTCATTCTATTTAAGTAATCTGTGATAAAGAAAATGATTAGTCCTGAAATTAGAATAATCCATGAGTTAGAAATGAAATCTCTATTAAAGAAAGTTTCAAAAATAGAATTTATAAAAAGAATTATTCCCCAAAATACAAAGGTTACGAAGTACGCGATATTCGCATCTTTTTTTCCTTCCTTACTACTTTCCTTAAAGAGCATCGACATTCTCCTTCTCTATAAATTTTTCAATTACAAAATAAACCCATTTTAATTTTACCATATTTTATCCTTTTCAAAAAATTTATCCCTTTAATTTACGTTTCAGATCCCCCAGATATAAAAAATATGAAATTCAAATAAGTGACCGGAGGATAAGAAATGGTATCAATATATCTCACCATAAATTATATAGTTAATACCCTTCTAGTTATAATGGCTATCTGTGTTTTCTTGGGAGCTATCTACGATATTTTTAAGGATACAATTATTTCAATTAAAGATTTATTTAAAAACTTATTGGCTAGTTGTATAATCAAATGCAACAAGCATAAAAAATGAAAAACCATAGATAAACCACGTATGATTAAGTCGACTAAAACAATATCGATACGGAGGATTTATCTATGGCAATTACTAATTCTACCA
>Ga0207865_100710_pt1 | contig 32649 bp, 24 predicted proteins | sample HigsolmetaAR204D_FD_184836 | JGI IMG/M metagenome (GOLD analysis project Ga0207865, IMG submission 184836) | Ionic liquid and high solid enriched microbial communities from the Joint BioEnergy Institute, USA - AR20-4-D (SPAdes) (version 2) ...
CTTCTCCACAACAAGGTGAGGGGACCAACTCTGCACATCGAACTGAAAACGCCGGGAGTCTTCTCAACCAGCTCATACTCTGTTACAATGATCATGTTGGGTAGGGGATGCATCCCGTGAGCCTGTTGCTGCAGGCCCACATAAAAGGGAAGCATCCTTTTCCTTTTCTGTGATACGGTCATTATATTCAGCAACTTCCGGACAGGCAATCCCATCAACAATTGGACGTTATGCTTCAGCGGTAACACGACCCCTTAAATCGTTGTTTTTTCATCATTCAACTACGTTTAATCAAGTTTAAAATTTTGTGGGATAAGGTTGTACTATTGCGAAATAACACCACTTTAATATATGGAACGAAACACACTAGAATATTAGGGATAGATATTCTAGTCTGTGTATCCCTTTCGTTACTATATTAGATGGGGTGTTAAGTATGGCAGATACACGGTATGACCGTCTTTATGGTATAAAAACGTGGCAAAAGGAATTTACTGGGATTTATTCAAACATTACGCTACCGACCAATGCTTATGCCGATAGCCCAGCCGGTACTCCGATGAAGGACATTGATTACATTGATTTTTATTTAATCCTCAATGATTTCATTGAGGCAGGAATTTCATGGCAACCGTTCACGGGTTGGAAGCTCTTCTTAAATACAACAGGTGGTATCGGTCCTGATGTAGGCCCTGATAATACGGTGTATTGGGAAAGTAGAGAAGTTGGAACTTTCACTCAACCAGGTATCGCACAAATTGGTTTCGGCAGCACAATAACTATGCGCTTGGAGTGTTACGGTGATAGATCTGCGTTTTACGTAAATGGCCATGAACTATACAACCAAAAGAACTACTATCCACAAAATGGACCTTTGACAGCTGGTTACACTCATGGGGCCAAGGATCAGTTCGGGTATTGCCAGCATAACACTGCAACGTGGTCGAATGTGAATCTAATGAAGAATGGTGCATGGATGCCTTGGGGCTGGGAATGGGGTTACAACTTAGTAACCAAAAATGACGATTCATTGTACGGAGTGTATACAATTAATCCGTTGTCGGCATACTTGGCGAAACCAAATGGAAGACAACCAGTTAAGCCATAATTACTGATGCAATATAGCCGGAAGGATAGATGTCCTTCCGGCTATTATTACTTGTAGTGAATGGAAGTTCAATACATGCTTTGAAATGTCGCAAGATCCCAAATCAAGATTTGGTTAGTCTCAATTCAGCTGTACCTTCCATTTTTATCGAAATCCCAAGCATCTTGACAGCTATATCCCAAGTTAAAGGTATATAAGTAACATCTCGGAATACAAATACAGGATATTTTTCTTTTGAATTATCGTACAATGTATCTTCAATAAAAACTTTAAATTTCGGTACTCTTGCTATATATGTTAACTCATTACCAGATGAAGTGAAGTCTTGTTCAATAGATTTTGTTACGGTTTCTTTTTCACTGTTAACAAGAAAACCCGTCTCTTGATCCCACGTTGTGCGTAGACCGAGTGCTTTGGCATTATTCCAGGTCATCGGGACATAGGTAATGTCGTTGTACATCAAAAAAGGATATTGTGCATTATACACATCAACCCGCTGATCGTTAATATAAATTTTAAAGCTGGGAAGGGATACATCCAGTTCATCTTTCTCCGATTTCTTTTCAGCATAGGCAAATGTTGCTATACTTTTTACTGTATTTATCGCTTTTAAGTCATCATTCCCATTTGCATTTGCGCCATGATTTAAATACATGCTTGTTGACATTATTAATGATAATGCCAAAGCCGAACGATAAACAGTAATTTTCAAAATAATTCCCTCCCATGTTATTTAGTACAAATTAATTTTGATTTGATGATACCCCAGTGATACTGTTTTCTACATAGACGGAAATAAATTGAAAAAGTTGCAGTGTCTTTCTTATTTAGTGTTGAGCAGCACTCCCATATACACCAGTTGTCGTAAAGGGAGGCCTCTCTTTTCTTTTATTCATGCTGTGTAGGGCAAAGAAAATTATCGATCAGCAGACCTCGAACTTAATACCCGCAATTCCCCTCTGTCAATTTGGCACAAATATTTGCCAAATCTTCTTATTCTCTTTCAAAAATGTTTCGTTTTAACATTTCAAGGTTAATAGCATGCTAGAACTGCAGAACGGGCCTTTTATAAAATGACAGCGATTTCATTTTAAGAGGGAGGCGATGACTAAAGTTCGTCCGCAATCGCCAATGCCGCCGGAGGTCAGCGAGTACCCGTGATTCAATCCTATTCTAATCATTTCGGGAGGGATTAACTTGAGACGGAATGCGAAATTTGCCAAGAAGCTTTTTCTGCTGTTAACGGCATCCATGCTGCTCTCCGCAGCGATGGTCATGCCTTCGCCGGCTTCAGCGGCGACATTGTTCAGCCATAACTTTAACTCCGGCAGCGCTTCGGGATGGACGGCTACGAATGGGACCTGGGATGTCGTCGTCGACGGCTCTCACGTATACCGGAAAACCGGGGACGTTGAAGGCCGAACTTATGCGGGGAACGCTTCTTGGACGAATTACAGCGTTGAAGCGAGAATCAAAGTCGATAATTTCAACGGGGCCAATCGCGCTATGCTCAATGCCCGTTACCAGGACGGAAACAACTATTATGCGGCGTCCTTATACAACAGCGGCGGCGGCAAGCTGGAAATTCGCAAAAAAATCGGCGGCACTTCAACGACGCTGGTCAGCAAAAACTTTTCGCTGCAAGCCGGCACCTGGTATACGGTCAAGCTTGAGGTAAATGGCAGCTCGCTGAACATGTACGTGAACGGTGCGCTGGAATTGTCCGCAACGGACGGCAGCTTGATGAGCGGCCGCATCGGCCTGGTGACGCAAGGCGCAGCGGTAGCCAAGTATGACGATATCGTGGTCGCGGACGTCGCCGCCGCCCCTGGCGTCAACATGGACAGCTTCTTCACGAATTACCGCGATTTCAGCAGTTTCGTGACCGGCAATTTGACGACGGACACGAATTTCGCCTTGAATATCACTTCATGGCAAATGCCGCACGGGGGATTTTTCAAAGGGATGGAGGCCAAATACCAGAACCCGTGGAACGGCACGGAACGCCGATCGGATTGGGTGGCGAACGGAGTAGAGCTCGGCACGTTTGACAATGATGCAACCGTCAAGGAAATCCGCTTTCTGGCCGATATGTACAAAAAAACCAATAATACCACACTGCGCAATGCCGTGCGCAAAGGCGTCGATTTCATTCTGAATTCCCAGTACGCCTCCGGCGGATGGCCGCAGGTCTATCCTCAGCGCAACAATTACTCCGATTATGTGACCTTCAACGATAACGCCATGATTCGTGTCATGGTGCTCGTCGACGATATCGTGAACGAACGCTACGCTTTTGACACCGATGTCGTGACAAGCACGCAAAAAACGCAACTGGCTGCCGCGCTGAACAAAGGAATATCCTATATTTTGAATTCCCAGATTGTCATGAACGGCACGCCGACGGTATGGTGCGCCCAGCATGACCCGGTGACCTACGCTCCGCGCGGAGCCCGCGCTTACGAGCTGCCGTCGAAGTCCGGCAGCGAATCGGTCGGCATTACCGCCTTCCTCATGTCGCGGCCGCAAACGCCGGAGATCCGCAGCGCTGCCTTGAACGCGCTGGCCTGGTTCGATCAGGTAAGAACGGACGGCGTACGCTATAACCGCAACGGCCCGGTCTTCTTCGAGCCCGATTCTTCCAGCGTCATCTGGTACCGGTTCTACAACCTCGAAAACAATAACCACTTCTTTGCCGACCGGGACGGTCAAAAGTATTACGACATCATGCAGATCAGCGAGGAGAGAAGGCTCGGCTATTCCTGGGCCGGCAGCTATGCGAAAAACTTGCTCCAGAGAGCTTCCAGCACCGGGTATTACACGTTATCGCACCCGCTTCCCTAACGTTAGGAGTGCGGGATGGCCGATGATCACGGCGACAGATACGGCGCGTCGCGAAAGGGATGGGGCAGCGGTCTCATCCCTTTTCTACGCAGCAGGTTTGCAAAGTTATGGAGCTATCGAGAAGACTGAATGACTTTTGCCGCGATTACCTGACGACGAAGGCTACCATCGGTTCTTTCATGCGGAAAAACAAAGACGGTTGCACGTATATACGTGCGCAAGTATAATAAAACTATAGAAGGAGCCGTGCGGCTAACACGGCTCCTCCTGGCACAGTAGCCGCTTCAAAGGCGGACGGCTTCAGGAAAAACGGATATGGAAATAGACCGCATTCCTAGCAGGGGGGCGGTCTATTTCCGTGTTGCGGACAGCAGTGCAACGATCAGCAAACCGAAAGTAAGCATGATCATAAGCGCTTCGTACACTGTCACGGGCATCCCTCCCTTCTGCGAGAGGTAGCCGACCGCCCTTGCAAGCCGTTCTATGTGCTTGTCCAATTATAGCATATTTTGCCTGCCCGCTCATAGACGAACGGGGGAGAAATCACAGGTTTCAAAGCTGTTGGACGAGAACGCCAGAGGGGGCCGCACACGCTCCCAACCTGTCACAGCCCCCAAAATTCGCGTCGAACGCGGCCTCTCGGCTCTTACTCCTCCCCCGTCGCCACCGGATTGTCCTTGTACGACACCCAGTCGCTCCAGCTCCCGGCATACAGCTTCACATTGCGCAGCCCCGCCTCGTCCATCGCCAGGACGTTCGGGCAAGCTGTAACCCCGGAGCCGCAGTAGACGATGATTTCTTCGGCATCCGTCAGACCGGCGAAGCGGGCAGCCAGAGCATCCGAATCTTTCCAGAGACCGGCTTCATTCAGCGCTTCCTTCCAAAACATATTTTGGGCACCGGGAATGTGGCCGGCGACCGGATCGATCGGCTCCTCTTCGCCGAGGTAGCGCTTGCGCTCGCGGGAGTCGATCAGCACCGCGCCGGGACGATTCATCCGCTCCTTGACCTGCTCGACATTGACGACCATCTCCGGCCGGACATCCGGCTTGAAGACCGTCTCCGCAGGAGAAGCCGGTTCGTCGCTGACCGGATACCCCGCGGCCTTCCAGACAGCATAGCCTCCGTCCAGGACGTATACGTTGTCGTGTCCGAGGTAACGGAGCAGCCACCAGAGGCGGGAAGCCATCGCTCCCCCCTGATCGTCGTAGGCGACGACGGTCTTGCTGGCGTCGATGCCCGCCCGGCCCAGCTTGTCCGCCAGTTCCGCGATATTCGGCAGCGGATGCCTTCCGCCATGGGCCGCCACAGGCCCGGAGAGGTCCTTCTCCAGATCGAGGTATACGGCGCCGGGAATATGACCCTCGTCGTAGCTTGCCCGCCCGGCCCCGCCATTTCCGAGCTGGAAGCGGCAGTCGGCAATGACGACCGAGTCGTCCGTTCTGTGCTCAAACAGCCAATTTGCGCTGACGATATGCTTCATCCATTGTCCCTTCCTTTGGCGAATTGAATTGGGTATAGTGTCAAGTATACAACGTAAGGCGCCTGAATGTAACAAGGCCGCCCCGCAATATGATAGGACGGCTCCGGAAAGGAGATCTCCATGATGACGCCAATCTTCAAGCTGATCCCGTTCGAGGAAAATCATGGACAGCTTGTCTGCGCATGGCGCTACCCGGCTCCTTACCATATATACGACTTGAAGCCATGGCAGCAGATGACAGCCGCCGGGGAGGAATTTGCCGATCCGCAGCTGCGCAAGGAGCAGTACCGGGCCGTTGCCAACGAGCGCGGCGAGCTGTGCGGCTTCGCCCAATTTTTTCCGATCGTCGGCGTCAGCCGTCTCGGGCTCGGCCTGCGGCCGGATCTATGCGGCCGGGGATACGGCGAACCGTTCGTGCGGACCATCGTCCAGGAGGCACGCAGGCTTAAGCCCGGGAACGAGATCGACCTCGAAGTATACACCTGGAACGTTCGAGCCCGCCGCGTCTATGAACGGGCCGGATTTGTCGTCACCGACACTTACGAGCGAATGACTCCGGTCGGCATGGGGCAGTTTCACTGCATGGTCTGGTCCGGGGAAACGGGCGGCAAACATTGATACAAGCTTGGCCCAGCTTCGGAAGGGCTAGCATTGATGCTATCAGGACCTGCTCCCTCCTACGCGATGGGGGTACCGTTCGGTACAGGCTCGTCCGGCCTCAGCAGCACCACATCGCCCTCGCCCGGGATGCCGCCGAGCACCAGCACCTCCGAGACGAAGCCGGCGATGCGCTTCGGCGGAAAATTGACTACAGCCGCGACCTGCCGGCCCACCAGCTTCTCCGGCTCGTAGCGGGCCGTAATTTGGGCGCTGCTCTGCTTGACGCCAAGCTCCCCGAAGTCGATGCGCAGCTTGATCGCCGGCACCCTCGCCTCCGGGAACGGCTCAGCGGCGATGATGGTGCCGATCCGCATCTCCAGCTTCAAAAAATCGTCTATCGTTGCTATAGCTCCCCACACTCCCTCTTACATCAAATGAATGATCCGGGTTACCGCGTCCCCCTGATCGATCCGGATCAAATGCCGCTTGGCGTCATGCCTGACCATGCTGTCAGCTACCGACAAGCTCGGCTCCGTCCCGAGGCCGTAGATCAGATCATCGGCGAGCGTGCGGACGCAAGCTTTCTGCTCGCTCTCCCCCAGCTCCGACCATTCCTCGTCCGTCATATCGAAGGCTTCGTAGAAGCGCTCGATCCCCTGCAGCGCCAGCGAGAAATCGTCCAAGATCTCCCGGTAATCCCGTCCGAATAGAATTCCCATCAACAGCACCTCCCGGCGAAAATTGGAAATCCTTTTGCCCCATTCTACTCAACAAGCGATGCCATTGCAACTTTCGGCAAGCGGAAGCAGGCTGGCAGGGAGCGAGCGGGCACGCCGCCTGGCCGAATGTTTTCATCTGACTGCCATATATATCAGTAGATAAGCGTTTAATCCGGGCCTTTTCGCCGTAAAATGAGAAGATGGGCTTTACGCTCGCACGATATGGCGGTTGCTTTTGGAAGCCGTGCGGGGTTACACTTATAGGATAAACACCTATGACGAACGATTTCTTACGTCAGGGTCGTCACCTGCAGTATTGGAAATTTTCCAGGTAAATCGACTTCAAAATAGACGCCTATGACGAGCGATTCCTTTCGTCATCGGTCGTCACCTTCGGTGTTGAAAATTCGCCGATAAGCTTCGTCGAATTTTCAAGATAGACGCCTATGACGAGTGCTTCCTGTCGTCATCGGTCGTCACCTGCGGTATTGAAATTTTGTCGGCGTATACCGCCAAATTTTCAAGATAGACGCCCATGCGGCTTGCGCAGCACCATCAGATGGTGAAAATGAGCCGTGCACCAAGCGCTATTTTCAAGATAAACTAATGGGGTCGGAGGGCGGCTGAGGAACCCATGCTGAAACTGCAAATCCCGAAAAATCGCATGAACGCACTGATCGAATGGTTTCGCGACTCGTCGGACCCGGAGCGGCTCGAACGAGGCTGGGATCATTACCATAAAGGCCGGCTGGCCGGCATCGAGCTGCGGCATGGCGTCGAGGTCCATGCTCTCGTTCGCGATACCCGCTTAGCCGAGGTCATCCTGCAGCTGGACCGCATCGAGCGCAGCGAATGCAGTTGCCGCGACGAGGAGCCCTGCGAGCATATCGCTGCGCTGCTGTTCTCTTTGTACGCTTCGTTCAGCAGACCGGAGCTCATGCTTCTGAAGCTCAAGCAGGCGATGCTGATCAAGCAGCGCCAGCGGGAATCGCGGGCGACGGCAATCAGGAGCGAGAAGAAAAGCGACCGGCTCGATCCCCCGTCGGCTCTTGCTCCGCCATCCATGTGGCAAAAATATTTCGACCAGCAGTTCTACGGTTTCTCGATGTCGCAGCAGCATTCGGTCGAGATGTTCTACAGCGCCGCGAAAAACACGCTGCTGCCGGTCGCCAAAGACTGGGCGCCGCCGCTCAAAGAACTGTACGGACTGCACGTGCTGCTGTTCGTTTTGCGGAAGATCGGACATTTCTACGAGGAATCGAAGACATCTTACATGTCCTATTTTATCGAGACCGGCGCGCGCACGACGGGCCGGCAATGTCTGGACGACTTCCTCGCCATGCTGGCCGAGCTGGATGTTGACGAACTGGCTGCGAATCATCCGGCTTACTGGAAGGAGACTCTCGGCATGATCTCCGACATGGCGCTGTCCGGAGCGGAGACGCCGATCGCCTGGCTCAACGTATACCGCAGCGTATGGGGACGAATGGGCGCTTACTCCGACTGGTTGAACAAGGAGAAGGAGCGTCTGGCGCAGCTGCTGAAGCAGAGCGATGTGCCGCCGCGCCGCAGGGACGCTCTGCTGGCGGCTTCCGCGCATTTTGCGGTCATGCGCGGCGATGACGACGAGGCGCGCCGCATTCTGGATGGACTGCACAAGCGGGAATCCCGGGATTTCTTTCAGTATTTGCACCGCTGCTACCAGACCGGACAATGGGATCGCATGCTGGCATGGCTGAGATGGCTGCTGCCCGCCGTACAGCGCGCCCATCAGGAGGAGCTGCGGCAGTTTTGCCAGTATTGGGCGGAGGCGGTTCCGCATCAGCGGGACGATACTGAATGGGTCGAGGTGATGAAAGCTATGCTGCCGCGGACGTATTCTTTTTATACCGCCTATTTGCTCAAAGCTCACCGTTACCGCGCCTGGGTCGACCTGCAGCTGTCGGGACGCGTCTCCCCGCTCGAGCTGTATGCGCTTGACGTGAAGGCCGTGGAGAAGCACGATCCCGCCCTGCTGCTGCCCGTGTACCATCAGGCGGTGGAGCGGAGCATTGCCGAGAAGAACCGCGCTGCCTACAAAACGGCCATGCGCCTGCTCAAGAAGCTGCATTCCTTGTACCAAAAGCTCGGCAAGACCGATGCCTGGGAGGAATATATTCACCGGCTCGCCCTGAAGCATTCCCGGCTGCGCGCTCTGCAGGAAGAGCTGAGGAAAGGAAAATGGATTCCATGATCGACATCAACGCATTGAAGGTTCACGTTCGATGGATGCCGCAGAGCGGATTGTTTCTGTGGGGAATCCGCGGCCAGAGCGGCGCGCTCGACGCAAAGCAGTTGAAGGATTGGCTGTTCGCCTGGCACGAAGCTTCCTTCTACGGCACGTTCATCGAGGAGGCGGAATGGAACCAGCTCGGCGGCCTGCTGCTGCGCCCGCTCGAGGCGCTGAACTATTTCACTGAAGCGAGGGCGTATGCGGTTTCGCATCAGCGGCTGGAATACAGCCGCGAGCTGACCGAGCTGATCCGCCTCGCGCCGCATGTGCAGCAGGCGCTGACCGGCGGCCGCTTCATGCCGGACTTCGCGCAATGGAAGGCCGGGACGCTCGGCTGGAAGCTGCAGCTGCCCGAGGAGGCCGCCGCCTGGGCCGCCTCCGCCGTGGCAAAGCCGTGGCTTGAAGCGCTTATCCCGGCGTGGATTGAGGAAGACGGGGTCATGCGGGAACATCTCCGGCGGCTCGAGCGATCGCTGCCGCTGCTTGGCCGCAGCAGCGCCGCGGACGTGTGGATGGATGAGGAGGACTGGCTCGTCTCCATCGGCTGGCAGTCGGACGGGACGCCGTTTCGCACATGCCTGAAGCTGGAGGAGCCGGCCGTGCCGGACGGACCCTGGCCCTTGCGCATCGTGCTGCAGGACCGCGCGGACCGCGAGCTGATGTTCGAGCTGGAGCCGGCCGCTCTAACCGCTGGCGCTAGCGATAGCGCCGCCGCTGCGCCGAGCGGTTCGGCGGATGGCTCGGCGGACGGTGCAGCGGCGGCGGACGGCAGCGGCGGCCTGCCCGCCGCCTGGCGCGCCGATCTCGGCCGCGCCGCCCGCGACGCCGCCAAGTGGCAGCGCATCCTGCCGTGGCTCGGCGGCGAAGCAGGCTCGCTGCGCCGCGAGCTGTCCGCGGACGAGGCGTGGACCTTGCTGACGCAGGGCAGCCTGAAGCTGATGGAAGCCGGCAGCTCGGTCATTTTGCCGGCCTGGTGGGAGCGTATCCGCAAATGGCGGCCCCGGCTCAAGGCCAAGATCAAGTCGTCGGTCGGCACCGCCCCGCAGCCGCTGCTCGGACTCGATCAGCTCATGCGCTTCGACTGGAAGATCGCGATCGGCGAATTCGAGCTGACCGAGGCGGAATACCGGGAGCTGCTGGAGCAGAACCGCCGCCTCGTGCAAATTCGCGGCCAGTGGGTTCAGCTCGACCCCGAGCATCTGCTGCAGATCGAGCAGGCGATGAACAAGATCAACAAGCAGCAAGGCCTCTCGTTCCGCGATGTGCTGGGGCTGCATTTGCTCGGCTCTTCCGAAGGGGAGGAGGAACTGCAGTTTCGCCGCACGCTGCCGATCGAGGTGGAGCTGAACGAACAGCTGGAGGAGCTGACGGCCCTGCTCAACCATGCGAAACGGCCGCCTCAGGCAAGCGTCCCTCCTTCCTTCCGGGGAACGCTCCGGCCATATCAGCTGGAAGGCGTCTCGTGGCTGATCTTTCTGCGCCAATTCGGCCTTGGGGCGTGCCTGGCGGACGATATGGGCCTCGGCAAGACGATTCAGACGATTACGTATTTGCTGCTCGTGCGGGAGCAGCGGCTTGCCGGCGCAGACGGCGCAGATGGCGCAGACAGCGCGGCGGCAGCCGACAAGGAGCCGGCGAAGGCCCCGCCGTCTCTCTTGATCTGCCCGACCTCGGTGCTCGGCAACTGGCAGAAGGAGCTGGCCAGGTTCGCTCCCGATCTGCGCGTGCATCTGCACTACGGCCCGCACCGGGCCAAAGGCGCCGCTTTTGCGGAAGCAGTGCGCGGCTGCGATCTGGTGCTGACAACCTACACCTTGTCCCACCTGGACGAAGCGGAGCTGGTATCGACCGAGTGGGATGCGATCTGTCTGGACGAAGCGCAAAACATTAAGAACGCCTACACGAAGCAGGCTTCCTCCATTCGCAAGCTGAATGGCAGCCACCGAATCGCCTTGACCGGCACGCCGATCGAGAACCGGTTGACCGAGCTCTGGTCGATCTTCGACTTCCTGAATCCCGGCTATTTGGGCACGCTGTCCGATTTCACGCACCGCTATGTACAGGCGATCGAGCGCACCTCCGACAGCGAGCTGATCGCCAAGGTGCAGCGGCTGATCCGGCCGTTCCTGCTCCGTCGGGTCAAGAAGGACCCGAGCATTCAACTCGATCTCCCGGACAAGCACGAATACAAGACGTACGTGTCCCTCACGGCCGAGCAGGCTTCGCTATACGACAACCATATCCGCGGCCTGTTCGAGCAGCTCGACCGGTTGTCGGCGATGGAGCGCCGCGGCATGATTTTGGCGTCGCTGACCAAGCTGAAGCAAATATGCAATCACCCCGCGCTGCTTGCCAAGCAGCCTTTCCGGGACGATTGGCGCGGCCGTTCCAACAAGGTGGAACGGCTCATCGAGATGGTTCACGAGCTGCGCCTGGAAGGGGACCGGTGCCTCATTTTCACGCAGTTCGTAGATACCGGTCATCTGCTCCAGCTTGCGCTCGAGGAAGAGCTCGGCCGGCCGGTGCCCTTCCTCCATGGAGGCACCCCGCGAGCGGCCAGAGATCTGATGATCGAGCAGTTTCAGGACGAGTCGCTCGCCCCGGAGGAGACGTCCGGCGTCTTCCTGCTGTCGCTCAAGGCCGGCGGCACCGGGCTCAACTTAACGGCGGCGAACCACGTCTTTCATTTCGACCGCTGGTGGAATCCCGCCGTCGAGAAGCAGGCGACCGACCGGGCGTTCCGCATCGGGCAGAAGCGGCACGTCCAGGTGCATAAATTCGTGACCCTCGGCACGCTCGAGGAGCGCATCGACGAAATGATCGACAAGAAGCTCGGCCTAAGCCAGCAAATCGTCGGAACCGGCGAGCAGTGGATTACCGAGCTGTCCACCGACGACCTCAAGGAACTGTTCGCCCTGCGCGGCGATTGGGTGGAATCCTGACCGGAGCGAACCATCAAACAAGGGCTGTTCCCTGGGACAATAACGCGACCCACGGGAACAGCCCTTGTTCTGCAAGCTAATACTTGACCGAATAACGGGCCTCCGGAATCCAGCGGCGGCGGGCAAAATCGCGCCCTTTCACCACCACCTCGGAGGGATATACTTCCACGATCAATCCCTCGCTCTTGCCGCTGCCCGGCCAGGGCGACGCTGCGGACGAGCTGTTGAACGCGGCAAAGCCCAAGCTCTCCGGCCGCCCCGTTTCAGACGCTCCCAACCTAAGCTCCCTGTGCGTGTGGCCGGTAAACAGGATCACGCCCGGGGCCGAAGCTAATTCCGTCTTCAACGCGTCGGCAGGCACAACGCCCCGTTCTGTCGACGAGGGCCCCGGCAGCGGCTGATGCAAGAACACGAACATCGGCCTTCGGCCGCTTCGGGCAGCGCCGGCGAGCGTCTTGCCCAGCCAGCGCAGCTGCTCCGGGCTTAAATAGGCATCCTCATGCAAAGACGGGTCTGATTGGCGGTAACGCTCCATGCCCAAAAAAATAAACGGATAGCCCGCCACTTCTTTCCGGTAATATACCCGCGGCTCCCGTACGAACTGCAAAAAACGGCGAATCGAGGCGGCCTCCGTCTCCCCGTTGGGGAAAGACTCATCGCTCCATTGTCTGCGGACGTTATGCCAAGCCATGTAAAATTCATGATTGCCGATCGTGCAAAATACGTTCGGAGGATGCGGCCTCGCCGCCAGCAGCGACTGCAGCGTCCTGTAGTCGTCCGGATGCCCGTCGCCCAAATCTCCGTTCAGCACCAGGACCTGCGCTTGCGGGGCCGCCTTACTCAGGTCGCTTAAAGCCGCTTCAAATTTGCGGATGGCAGCGCGGTTCCAGCTTTGTACGTGAATGTCGCTAATAACGGCAAAGGTGAGCGTCGGCCGCTCCGGAGCGGAGACCTTGATATCCGGCGAAGCCGTTCGCGGACTGGCGGCGAGCAGCACGGCAACGGCCACCGGCAAGCATAGGCGTTTCCATCGGATCCGCCTCCTATCATCCGAACGGGACATTCTGCGGCGAAGAGACATTGGCAGTTCCACCCTTTCCCGGCATCGATTTTACTGCTTAATATGGCCGACGCCGGGAACGGCTATGCCGCAAATGCTTATTGACTGCGCCCCTTAACCGCGGACCCTCTTGGAGTGAGCCCGTGCCAGTTTATCGTCCGAGTCTGCCATTACCTCCGCCGGGCCTCGGTCAAGCGGAACTGTCCGATCAGCTGCCTGAGAAATTCGTTAATCGCTTCCACGTGCTGCGACGCTTGCCGGGCGTGCACATAATCCGTTTTCAGCTGCTGCACCTTGCTCTCCACCTCACTGGAGATGCGGCGGTTGCCGACGCTGACCTCGGCAATTTTGGCCATCAGCTCGACGACTTCCTCCACGACTCGCAATTTCTGGGAATCCCCTTTGCCAGCATCGCTCAGCAGATCCGATGCGGCGGCCGCAAGCCGGGAGCCTTCCTCCACTACCCGGGTTCCTTCGTCCATCGACGCGTTCGCTTCCTGCGCGCCTAGGTAAATTTGCTCGACGGTTTCATGAATCTCTTCGGTCGAACGGCGGGTCAGTTCGGCCAGCTTGCGGATTTCCCCGGCGACAACGGCGAAGCCGCGGCCGTGCTCGCCGACCCGCGCCGCCTCGATGGAAGCGTTTAGCGCGAGCAGATTGGTTTGCGACGAGATTTGCTCGATGACTTCGAGCACATCCTTGATCCGGCGAGTCGTCTCGACGAACTTGCCGATCGTGAGGTTCGTATCCGCCACTTTCTCCGCGATCTGGTTCATTTTGCCGCCGATTTTGTCCACTTCAGTCTGCGCGAGGGCTATTTGCCCGGCGGCCCGCTCTTCCAGCTCCCGAAGCGTCGTCCTCATATCGGAAACGGTGTCCTTGGCCAGATCCAAATCCTTCAATTGGCTGCGGATGCTGCGGATCATGCCGCCGATGTGATCGCTTACCCGTTCGGTCGATTGCGCCGTCGTCTCCATTGATGCCGTCAGCTGCCGCTGATGATCCATCACATCGCTGGCCGCCTGCTTCACCTGCAGCATGACGCCTTCGAGCGAATCGATCATGTTGTTCAGCCATTTGGCCAGCTCGCGCAGCTCGTCTCCGTCAAACTTGGCGGTGTCGAGACGCAGAGTCAAATCACCCTTGCCCTCCGCGTTCAAGCGAATGAAGCGGTGTATGCGGCGAAGGTGGCCGACGACGGGTGCTGTTCCTTTAGCATGCAGCAGCCATGCCGCGAAGAGGCCGAACATCAGGTTGATCAAGCCGACAAGAACGGCCGTGAGCAGGGGCGGCAGCTCTCCCAGGCCCGCCAGCGCCAGCACGGAAGCGAAAGCGAATAGCCCGAGGCCGAAGGCTTGGACAATGTGAAGCCGGGCGAGCTTCCACCCGATTCCCCGGATGCGGTATACCTCCTCGAGGTCTCCTTCGCACATCATGCCCCATACGTCCGGACAATGCGGCAGCTGAAACGTCACCCCCTTGCCGATGACGGGAATATGCCGATAATCGGAATAGCCGGGAAACTCCACAAACAAATTACTGCCGTTTTTGATCGTATTCGCTACGCCGGGATGAAGCTGTCCTGTAGCCGGATCGGTAAACACCAGCTCCAGCTCCGTATGATTGTTCACCTTGACCGGGCCCCAATCGGTCGTGACGCCGTCCTTCAAATTTTCGCCATGCGTAAACGTTCGGTCCTCGAACCGGCTCCGCGACAAGGCGGTGCCCGGGGCGATATGCGTTTGAACGCCCGGCTTGGCCATAAAGAGATAGTTGTCCCCGGAATCCGGGTAGACATGGCCGGATTCCCGCTGAATGAGGTCGCCGATCACGTCGTTCGGGACGCGCCCGCAGAGTGCGCCGACGCAGCGGCCCTCCCGCTCCAAAGGAACAATGAACAGAAGCGTCATTTCGTCGTGAAAAGACGAGGTGCTCGGCCCGATCTCAAGTGTCAGCGGGTCGGCATAAGGGCCGTACAAGCACCTTCGGCCCGCCTGGCCTTCCTTGACATACCGAAGCCCCTTCGACAGGACGCTTTCCGAGGCATACGAAGCTCCGAGATGCTTCGGATAGGTCGTAAAAACAACCCGCTCGCCGCTATCGAGTACGAACAGCTCGGAGAAATCCGCCGCTCTCCTTCGGGCTGCTTCAAACAGCCGCTTCCACTCGGCGTCATCCCGCTCCTCCGGAACGATCGCTCCGCCTTGAACCGAAGCCAATTGACTGACGAGCCGGTCCAGGTGCCCCCAATATTCCTCTGTCCAGCTGCGCAGCAGCTCCATTCTCGTCTCCGCGATTCCCTCGAAGATGTGCCGGGTATCCTCCTTCAAATCCCGATTCAGCCGGTACGACCACCAAAGCGGCAGCCCTTTTTTCCATCCCAACCAACCAAACATGGCATTCCCCTCCCCTATTAATCTATCTTTTGTCAAATATAATAACATAGCATATGAGACTTTGGTTATATATAAATAGGAATTTTATCATAAAATTTTGGTCTTTCGAACTACAAACCGAGGATGTACAGACCTTTTTGCCTGACTATCGAATTCCCTTAACTAAACCTTACATTATACGTCACAAGAAAAACCAGACTTTCCCTTCATGAGAAAATAAGAAAAATCGTCGATTGACGTTCCCGTGCATTGCTTGGAGTCCGCCAAGACTTCATTTTTCCCTAACCGGTCTTTGGGCCGTATTCCTATCCATATACCCCCTTGTAATACTCCGGGTACCTCTCTCCTCCGCAATCTTGCTGATACAGTCGCAAGCCCAAGCCCGGGAAATGTGGGAAAATTGCGGTGGCACTTCCGGATCTCCGATACTGCCTGCCTTGAGAGAGGGCTCAGCCGCTCTCCTTCCTGCACGCCCGCGGAGGCTCACTATCTGCCGGGCCCACTGGCGGCACCGCCACCTCCGATGGAGGAAACGCTTGAATAAGCACGAAACTCGATCTTATCCCTGGGAAAAATCAGCGAAGCACCAAAATAAGACTGAATTTCGTTCTTATCTCGGTAAAATCGCTCCCCCGTTTCCGGAGTCACCAGCTCGAATAAGGTCGTTTTTCAATCTTATTCAAGCTCAATGGGCTGTTTCGGGATAAATAAGGTCTAAGGTCATTTTTTCATTCTTATTTTGCTTGGGGGGTTAGGCTGGGCTAGATACGGATGGTCCTGAGGTCTGCCTGGGGGCTGGATACGGTTAGGTCGCACGCCGTCATGGAAGCGCAGATCACCGGCAAGACGATCGTCACGCTCTTGGACGTTCCTGTCCAGCCGAAGGGCTTCCTTCTCGCTCCGGCTTATGGGTCCAGGGGGCAAGCGTGATACAGCTTTAAAAAGGGTACCTTCACGCTTTAGTCTGTATAAGAAAGGCGCCTTGCGGCGCCTTTAAATAAGATCGATGCGTTTGGCGGGATACTCAAAAATCAACGTACCGCCAACATAAGACTGAATTTTTTTCATGCTTATCTCGATGAAATCGATTCGTATTCTTATCGGCTCCCGTCCGTGCGTCAGGCGATCGCAACGGCTTACTCCGTAAATCCAATATGCGCCATAAATTGCCCGAAGCCTTGGCGTCCATGCTCATCCCGCTTGTACACGCCGGCATCCTTCAGCACATCGGCGAATTTCCGCCCCGTCTCCGCGCGAAGCACGCTGTCCGCTTCGTCCGCGGACAGCGACGTGCCGTAACGCTCGGCCAGTCCGGCGATCCAGGCCGCATGCCGATGCAGCGGACCACTCTCGCTTGACAGTTCCGGATCGTCCAAAGACAGCGCGCCCGTCAGCACCCCGGCCAGCGCATCCAGCTCGTCCTTGAGCCGGCCGGGAAGCACCGCCAGCCCCATCACCTCGATCAGGCCGATATTTTCCTTCTTGATATGATGCAGCTCCTTGTGCGGATGGAAGATGCCGTCCGGATGCTCGTCGCTCGTCCGGTTGTTGCGCAGCACAAGATCCAGCTCGTACTCCCCGGCCGCGTTAAAGCGGGCGATCGGGGTCACCGTGTTGTGCGGCACGAGCTCGCCGTCCTTGTCCGTATAAGCGGCGATGTCCCGATCGGGATCGCTGTATGCCCTCCACCGCTCCAGAATCGTTGCGGCCAGCTTCAGGAGCCGTCCGCGGTCGCCGCCGGACAGCCGGATGACCGACATCGGCCAGCGCACGATCCCCGCCTTCACCCCGGGAAAGTCCGGATGGCGAAAGCTGCGCTCGACCGGCGCCTTCTCCATGGCGAACCGGTGCCGCCCGCCCTGAAAATGCTCGTGGTTCAGGATGGAACCGCCCACGATCGGCAGATCGGCGTTCGAGCCGATAAAATAATGAGGAAAAGCGTCGATGAAGTCCAACAGTCTCTCGAACGTCCGCGTCGATATCGTCATCGGCCGGTGTTCCCGGTCGAACACGATGCAATGCTCATTGTAATAGACATATGGGGAATATTGGAAAAACCACGGTTCGCCGGCCAGCTCCACAGGAATGACGCGCAAATTTTGCCTGGCCGGATGGTTCACCCTTCCCGCATAGCCGACATTCTCGACGCATAGCAGGCATTTCGGATAATGGCTCTGCGGCGCATTTTTCAGCATGGCGATTTCCTTCGGGTCCTTCTCCGGCTTCGACAGATTGATCGTAATCTCGAGATCGCCGTATTCCGTCGACGCCAACCAATACCTGTTTTTCCGGATGCGATCCATGCGAATGTAATTCGAATCGATGCAGAGCTTGTAAAAGTCGTCCGTCGCCCGCTCGACCGGCCCGCTCTTGGCCGCGGCCCAGAAGCACCGCGCCACCTCCGACTGCCTCGGCATCAGGCAGCCCATCATTTTGGCGTCGAGCAAATCGCGCAGCGTCGTGTTGTTTGCCGCCAGCAGCCCTGCCGCTTCGGCCTCATCCAACAGCGGCTCCAGCACCTCCTGGGCGGTCTCCGCCGCCGGTTCGTTCAACTCGGTGCCGTAAGGCTCGGGAATGCCGAGCAGATCGAGGAGAGCGTTGCGCGCCTCATAGATGTCCAGCGGTTCCAGCAGCCCCTTGCCGAGGCCGAACTGCAGCAGCCGTTCGACCAAATAGGCGGCGCGGCCGCCGCTCTCCGCATGTTCGCGAGTCGTCATGTCCCTCGCGCTCCCTCCTATCAAAATTTCGGCAGGCAAGCGGGCAATTACCGCTGATACCCGTTCGGGTGATTCTTATGCCACTGCCATGCGGAAGCGATGATGCTCTCCAGGCTGTCGCGGCTTGGCTTCCAGCCAAGCTCCGTGCGCGCCCGCTCGCTGGAGGCGACCAGCACGGCCGGATCGCCGGCGCGGCGGGCTTCCGTAACCGCCGGAATCGCATGGCCGGTTACCCGGCGCGCAATCTCGACGACCTCCTTGACGGAGAAGCCCTTGCCGTTGCCCAAATTGTACACGCCGCTCTCGCCCCCGGCGCGCAGCTTCTCCACCGCGAGAATGTGCGCGTCAGCCAGATCCGTCACATGAATATAGTCGCGGATGCAGGTGCCGTCGGGAGTCGCATAATCGTCGCCGAAGATCGAGATGTGCGGCCGCTGGCCAAGCGCCACCTGCAAAATGATCGGCACCAGATGCGTCTCCGGCGAATGATCCTCGCCGATGCCGCCGCTCTCGTGAGCGCCTGCCGCGTTGAAATAGCGCAGCGATACATATTTGATGCCGTGGGCCGTATCGAACCAGCGCATCATTTTCTCCATGGCCAGCTTCGTTTCGCCGTAAGCGTTCGTCGGCAGCGTCCGGTCCGATTCGACGATCGGCACGTTCTCCGGCTCGCCATATGTTGCGGCCGTGGAGGAAAAGACGATTTTGTTCACGCCGTATTCGTTCATCTTCTCCAGCAGGCAGAGCGTTCCGTACACATTGTTGTGATAATATTTTCCCGGATTCTGCATGCTTTCCCCGACCAGCGAATTGGCCGCGAAATGGATGACCGCTTCGATCGGATTCTCCTTAAATACCGTATCCAGAAAATCTTTGTCGCGGATATCGCCGACATACAGCTTGCCACCCAGCAGCGCTTCGCGATGTCCTTGCTGCAGGTTGTCGACAACGATCACCTCTTCGCCCTTAGCGAGCAGCTCTGCCACCGTATGCGAGCCGATGTAACCGGCTCCTCCCGTAACCAGAATAGCCATTGCTCATCTCTCCCTCATTGTCGTATTGCCGGGTCAGGCCCGAAATAGCCGGATAGCCATCCGCGCCTAGGCGCTATGCCGTCGTCAGCTCCTGCACCCCGTCCCCGATATCGCACACATAAAAATCCGCGGTCAGCCCGGTCTTCGCGCGGTAGACGCGCCCCACTTCGTCGATAAACCGCTCCACGGCGTCCCGGTGCACCAGCGATACCGTGCAGCCGCCGAAGCCGGCCCCGGTCATGCGGGAGCCGAGCACGCCCGGCACGCGGCGAGCCGCGTCAACCATCGTATCGAGCTCGACGCCGGTCACCTCGTACAGATCGCGCAGCGAATCGTGAGAGCCGTTCATCAGCTGCCCGAACGCGGCCAGATCGCCCTGCTCCAGCACCTTCATCGATTGCAGGACGCGGTCGATCTCTTCCACCACATGCTGCGCCCGGCGGCGCACCGTGTCGTCAGCGATCGCATGCTTCGCCCCGTTGAACTGATCCCGCGTCAGCTGGCCGAGCAGCCGCAGCTCGGGGAACTTGGCACGAAGATCGGACACCGCCTGCTCGCACTGCGCGCGGCGCTCGTTGTACTTGGAATCGACCAGCCCGCGCTGCTTGTTCGTATTGCCGATGACCAACCGATATTCGCCGCTCCGGAACGGCACATGCTTATACTCGAGCGTATCGCACATCAGCAAAATCGCATGCTCCTTCTTGCCCATCGCTACGGCAAACTGATCCATAATGCCGCATTGGACGCCCATGAACTCGTTCTCCGCCTTCTGGGACAGCAGCGCGACCTCGATCTTGTCGGGAGTCTGCCCGGCCAGCGTCAGCAGCGCAAAAGCCGTCACGACCTCAATCGAAGCGGAGGAAGACAAGCCGGAGCCGTTCGGTATCGCCCCGCTGTATAAAATGTCGCAGCCAGGGACGCTCACTCCCCGCAGCTGCAGCTCGCGAATGATGCCCTTCGGATAATTGGTCCAGCCGTCCTCCGCATCGAAGGCTACCGATGAAATGGAAATTTGTTTGCGCAGCGGAAAGTTGGTCGAAGCCAGGCCCACCTGCCCGTCGCTTCGCTCGCGGACAAGCATCGTCGTGCCGAACGTCAGCGCCGCCGGAAATACGTAGCCTCCGTTGTAATCCGTATGCTCGCCGATCAGATTCACCCGGCCCGGAGCGTGGAAGACGCGCAGCGGGAAGGCGCTGTCCGCGCCATACAGCGATATGAACCGTTCCTTCAATGCCTGGATATCTGCCATGAGTAAGCACCGCCTTTGTCAATGAATAGATTGCCCTGCAAGCGGCCGCCGCCCCCCGGCCGCCAGTATCATTTCCTGCTTCAAGTATAGCTTCTTCCGTCCAGCGGCACTATGGAGCGAAATCAGCATCACATGGAAATTTGTTAGCTCCTCGGCGCCTCTGCAGCCAATCCGCGCTGTGCTCATGCTATACTTGTAGAGAAAATAACAACATTCCCGAACAGGAGGGGGCGACCTTGACCGCTCAGCCGCCCAAGCCATACAGCTACTATGTCGTATCGAATCCGTCGCCGGCTTCCGAAGGCGGATTGACCGTGCTGTTCGCCGGAATCAGCCAGACGAAGCCCGGGCATAAGCCGGGTCCGAAGGTGGTCGATTATTATTTGCTGCACCATGTCCTCTCAGGCAAAGGCACCTACAGCTGCCTGGGGAACACTTACGAGCTCGGCCCCGGCGACTCGTTCCTGATCGAGCCGGACCAGCTGGTGAACTATATGGCTGACGTCGAGGACCCGTGGCACTACCGCTGGGTCGCCTTTCGAGGCGAACGAGCGGAGCCGCTGCTGCGAAGCGTCGGCTTGTCCTCCGAAAGCCCGGTCGTCCGCACCGGCCGCAGACGGCGCATTTCCGCGCTGTTTCATCAGGTGCTGCAGGCGTTCCAAGGGCGCGGTGCGGCCGCCAACCTGAAGGCAAGCGGCTGTCTGCTGCTGCTGCTCGCGGAATATGCGCAGGCGCTGGAGCCCCTGCAGAAGACGGGGACCCCGGCGGAAGCATCCGGAACGAAGGAGATCGTCCAGCGGGCGATCCAGTATTTATCGACGCAGTACGCCGATCCTCTCAGCATCGGGATGATGGCCGAGTCGCTGGGCTATAACCGGGCGTACTTGTCGACGCTGTTCAAGCGCCATACCGGCATTACGCCCGTCGCTTTTCTGGCCCGGCTGCGCCTGGACCGGGCAAGGCACCTGCTGCGCGAACGATCGGAGCTGACCGTCGAGCAGATCGCCTCGTCCGTCGGCATTCAGGACCCGCTTTACTTTTCCAAGCAGTTCAAGCGCATGTACGGCACTTCGCCGACGGAGTACCGCCGCGCGTTTTTGCGCCGTCACCCGTAATCGGGCGCATCCGGCGCATCCGGTGCATTCGATGCATTCGGCGCATCCGCCCTTGGAGCGGGAGGAGCCGCGAGCGGCAGCATGAACGCGATGCACGCCCCTTGCCCCTTGCGGCTTTGCGCCCAGATGCGGCCGCCGTGAAAATCGACGATCTCTTTGGCGATCGCCAGCCCCAGTCCGCTTCCGCCCCCCGCCGTATTGCGGGATTTGTCCTTCTTGTAGAACCGGTCGAAAATATACGGCAAATCTTCCGGATCGATGCCCGGCCCGTTATCCTGCACCTGCACGACGAGGGAATGCTCGTCCACGATCATATGCAGCTGGATCAGCCCGCCGCGCGGGGTATGCCTGACCGCGTTGTATATAATATTCGTTAATACCTGGTTAATCCGGTCGACATCGAGCCGAACCCACCCCTCGGGGCTGCCCTGAGGCCTCAGCTCGGTCGTCAGCGTCTGGAACCGAAGCCCTTCATTCAATACCTCAAGCTCGTACCGTTCCTTGAAAAAACGCATGAAGTCCTTTGTCCGCATCGGCTGAATTTCAAAATCCATCTGCCTCGCCTCCAGCTTGGAGAGCTGGAACAAGTCGGAAATAAGCCGGTTCAGCCCTGTGATGCGGTTGTGAATAATGCGCAAATATTTGTTTTGCTGCTCCGGTTCCGTCACCACCCCGTCCAGCAGCGCTTCGACATACCCTTGAATCAGCGTCATCGGCGTGCCAAGGTCGTGCGAAATATTGGTCAGCAGATGCCGTCTGGACGTTTCCAGGCGCGCCAGCTCATCGTTCATTCGCTCCAGGCTGCGGTTCGTCTTCTCAAGCTCGGCGGTACGCTCGCGGATTTTGCTCTCGAGCCCCATATTCAGCTCGCGCATCTGCTTGGACAGCTTCTCGATCACCGAGAGCGCTTTGGACGATCGGTCGCTTAAAATAAAGGAGCTGGTGAATACGACAATAATTAGGCCGTAAAACACCGTTCCTCCCAGCCGAACCATCTGGTTGTAATAGAGCACTTCGATGATCACCGTCGCGGCGTAAACCGAGGTGCCGAATATGGCAAGGAGCGCTCCGCCCCTGCGGCGCAAGGCCGCACAAGCGATGCCATAAAGCAAATAAAGGGCTGAAAATATGGTAAACAGCTGATAAATAACCGTCAGCTCCGTCATTCGCGGCATCGGCAGCGCCAGCATGAGCAGAACAAACAGCAAGCCCCCCCAGGCAACCGTCTGGACGAATCTGCGCGATACCTCGCCGGGATAGAGCGAACGAACGAACAGCACGGCGGCAGGCAAGCCGAGATAAAAGCACAAATATTCAATGAACAGCGCAGTGCGCCAGGGCAGCTCCGGCCAATATAAATAGATAAGTCCGTCCCCGACGAACAGGGCATGCACCCCGACGAACAGGCAGAACCAGCCGAAATACAGCGGGGTCCGATCCTTGCGCCGCAGCGCGTATTTCCCCAAATGATGCAGCCCCAGAGCGATCATGCTGCCGACAAGCATCATCCCGAGCCCATCCGTGCGATCCTTGTGCGCAATGACCCGGGAAGCTTCTCCGAATTCAAGGCTTTGCCAGGGACCGCCCAGCCGATGATGGTAATTGGATACCTGGAGGACGATATCGAGCTCCGCTCCGCTGTCCCCGAGCGTAACCAGCTGCGGTTGATATTTAGGCACCGATGTCTCCGGGTCCGTTCCGACCTGCCCGGCCTGCGCCACCAGACGCCCGTTGACCCAAAGAGAATAAGCCGTGCGTATAAAAGGAACGTGCAGCGCCATATCGTGCCCTGGCGATTCATCAAGCAATACCTTCAGCCGATATGTCGCATGGCCATAGGCCCCCGCTTTCTTGCCGTTCACCTCCAGCTTGTTCCAGGCGTCAGGCAGCTTCGTCCACTGCTTCCGTTCGTCGGCTCCCCCCTGCGACAACGCTTCAGGCGACAGCAGCTCGTTCCAATAAATGCCCCACTCCCCCTCCAGCCGGACCCGCCCGGCGACGCTCCAATCGACTCCTCGCAAATCGAGCGTGCCTTTTATTGCCTGATGGCTCCAATCCCGCTTCGCAGCGGACAGACCGTGACCGCATCCGCCCAGGAATGGGAAGAATAAAAGGGTGGTCAAAATAACCAGGCACCATTTATAATAATAAGAGCAGCTGGAAATCCGCACCACTTTCTTTCACCTTTTCTCTTTACATACATATAATCCTATCGCAACTGCGGCATTTGAACATTGGTCGAATGAGAGATCGGGTAGGATCCATACCACTACTTGGGAACATGGAGGGAGAGCGCATGCCAGCAGAAACGATTTTGATAGTTGACGACGAGGCGGAAATCATCGAACTGATCAGCTTGTACTTGCAAAAAGAAGGCTACAACGTCGTCTGGACAAGCAACGGACAAGATGCGCTGAGAATGATGGAGGAGCATCAGCCGAGCCTGGTCATTCTCGATATCCTGCTGCCGGGAATGGATGGCATCGAGGTATGCCGCCAGCTGCGTAAAACATACAACACCCCTATCCTGTTCGTCAGCTGCAAGAACGAAGACATGGACATCATCCTGGGCTTCAGCATCGGCGGCGACGATTACATTACGAAACCGTTCAGTCCCGGCCAACTGGTGGCCAGAGTCAAGGCTCACCTGAGAAGGAGCCAGCTGATGGAGCAATCGAAGGAAGAATCGCAGCAGCTCAGCTTCCCGGGGCTTGAGATCGACCTTCTGTCTCGCGTCGTGCGCGTAGGCGGCACGCAGGTCACCCTGTCCTCCAAGGAATTCGAGCTGCTTACGCATCTGGCCAAATCGCCGAACAAGGTCATTCCGCTGGAGCAGCTGTACCGCATGACCTGGGGCGTCGACAGCAACGGCGACACGCGGACGCTGCTCGTGCATATCAGCAACCTCCGCAAAAAAATCGAGCTGAACCCGGCAGAGCCGCAGTATATTCAGACCGTTCGCGGAATCGGATACAAATTCGGAATCTCCGGATGATCATGCCCCTCGGAGTTGCCGCTTCCGGGCGCAGATCGGTCTGAAGCGAGCCCCCGTTCCAGCCGGGATCTCATCCCGATCGGGTTGCGATGCGCCGCTGCAGCTCCGCCAGTTCGTCGCGGGTCAAGTCCCGCCACGCGCCGACCGGCAATCCTTCCAGCCGGATGTTCATGATGCGCACCCGCTTCAATCGCTTAACCTCGTAACCGAAGACGGCACACATGCGGCGGATTTGTCGGTTCAGTCCCTGCGTCAGTATAATCTTGAATACGCGGTCGCCGACGGGCGTAACGATACAGGGCTTCGTCATGACGCCCAATATTTTCACGCCGCCGGACATGCCCTTCACGAATGCGGGCGTCAGCGGTTTGTCCACCGTTACGATATATTCCTTCTCGTGCTCGTTCTCCGCCCGCAAAATCTGGTTAACGATATCGCCGTCGTTGGTCAGGAGAATGAGCCCCTCGGAATCCTTGTCAAGCCGGCCGATCGGAAAGATGCGTTCCGGATGTCCTACGAAATCGACGATATTGCCGCGCACATGCCGTTCGGTCGTGCTCGTTATCCCGACGGGCTTGTTGAGCGCGATATAGACATGCTGCTTCTTCTTCCCGACTATCTTGCCGTCGACCTTCACCTCGTCTCCGTCCTGCACCTGGCTGCCCAGCACCGCCTTGACCCCATTGATCGTCACGCGGCCGGCTTCCACAAGCTTGTCGACCTCTCTTCTGGAGCATAGTCCCGTCTCGCTGATGTATTTATTGATTCTCATATCCCACTCCGTCATCGGCACCTTGGCCAGAGGTCTTCTTATGCAACGTCCTCATTATATCATGCCTGCGGGGACTTGCAAAAAAATACATTTTTCGCGTTTCGCGGCCAGGCGGCTTTTCCGGTTTCGGGAACGGAGCAGGCTGCCGGCCGGAGCGCAGGGGCAAGCTCCTTCCCTATCATCAACGATCCATCGTGCCGTATACGATGAAGACGTTGTCATCCTCGCTGCATGGTATCTTGAAAATTGGGTGGTATTCCGCCGATACATTGTTTATTCGTTGATTTTGAAAAGGAGGCGACACGGCATGTCCTATCCGGCCAAAACCGTCTTTTGCTTCAGCTTGTACATGTTCACTCTCTCCCTTGCCCTGCTGCTGGCTCCCGGCCTGCTGTATGGACTTCTCGGCTACACTGGGGAGAGCTATGTCTGGGTTCGGTTGATCGGCATGTTTCTGTTCTACCTCGCCTGCTTTTATTTGCACGCCGCATGGCAGGAGATGCGCAGCTTCTTTTATTTAACAGTGTACACCCGCGCCTCGATCGTCGGTTTTATGGCGGTCTTTGTCGCGCTCGATTGGCTGGAGCCCATCTTCATCCTGCTCAGCCTCGTCGATCTGGCAGGAGCGCTGTGGACGCGGCGCGCACTGGCGAAGGACAAGCCAGCGGAAGAAGGCAGCAGGCAGTCTTAGGGGCGGGCCCCATGAGCTTGTGAGCCGAAGAAAGCAGGGAGCAAATGCCCCGCGCTCGCTCCCTTCCGCACTATAGCTGTTTCGCGTCATTCCCCGCCGATCCGGCACTCCCCGCTGACCCGGACACTCTCTGCCGATTCGGCCACTCCCCGCTGATCCGGGCACTCCCCGCTGACCCGGACACTCCCGGCTGATTCGGGCACTCCCGGCGGCTTTCGTGGCGTCCCCCCTCCCCCGGCTGTTTCACGCCATTCTCATCGTGGTAAAGAGAGGGTACATCACCGCTGCGGCAAGCCGGCGTTTCCGCAGTTTAAAGCACTGCGCCGCTGCAGCGGACAAGCGGGCATTCTTCACGCGGCTTGCGCGGTGAGCCAATAAAACGGTTAAAAAGGAGTGCTGCTCTATGAATGGGAAAAAATTGGCGCAACCGTTGATCCAGCCTTTTGCCTATGTGCATTCGACATTGACTGCTTTAGGCTTCGTTCAGATCGACTCCCGCCGCGGAAGCGTGTACGAGCTGCTGTTTCGCGACCCTGTAACGGACAAGCAATATTGTTACCGTCTCTTTGCCCACACGCACGGCAACGGCAAGATGAGCATCGACCTCGATGAGGCGGGCTTCGTCGGCAAGGAGGAGGCGCCGCCGGCAGCCCAGGCTGCCGCCTGCGAGATGCTGGCAGAGCTGGTGCAGTATTTGGAGAACGGCCCGGACCGGCGCCGGCTCGCCTCGCTATCCGACACGATGAACGGGCGAATGGCTAACAACGAAGTCGAGGTCAAGCGTCTCGGCAAAATGATGGCCGGTATACCGACGAATACCGAGCTGAGAAAAAGCGGCATGATCCCCGACCCGATCCAATAAGTGCCGGTCAATCCGCCCGCGCCCCGATATCGCTCCCATTTGACGTATTCCAGGCTCTTACAACCGCTTATCCGGTTCATTCAACATGTCCGACTTGCTGAATCATGCACAATATACAACAATTTAACCGATTTTCGAGGCAATCGAGCAAAATATTGTATTTTATGTATTTTTCCTCCTTTTCCGCCCCTATCGCCCGATTTCACGGAAAATGTTGTACGAAGTGCAGCATTGAGCCGGGAAGCGCTATGTTCGTCCCTGATTTGTTGTAGAAAGTGCAACTTCCGCAATCTAGATAACGCTTACAAAAAAAGCGAACGCCGACATCATGCTCCGCTTACGTTTAGAGCGGGGCTTTTGGGGCGGCGTTCGGCACTCTCGCAAATCGTCATCCCGCCCCGAATACGTATAGGGCCGGCGACGCCCGTCGTCCGGCCGCGCTTAAAGCTGTTGTAAGTACAACCGCTTATTGAGACACACAAGGGGGAATAACGCCATGAAGCAGCCCTTATGGCGGCGATTGTTGCGAGTTGGCAGGAAGCTGACAGTACATACGACAAATCCTGTCCGCCGGCCTGTCGGCACCGCGGAGCGCCACAGCGCCGGGGCGGCAGCCAGCGGCGAGGGGCGAAATACTTCAGCCGCGAGAGCCCCGCAGCCGCACAGCTACGGCTACAGCCCCGACTGCGAGGCCGCGGCGACTGCGGGCCGCAGCGCAGGCAGCGCTCGCGGGCTGCCTGCAGCAGAACCGCCGCGGCAAATGCCGCCGGCTGGCTCGGCTGGCCCGTACCGGCCGAGCGGGGCAGCGTACGGCCGCGGGTTGGCGCCGCACGCGCCGCTGCCGAACTTGAGCGGCCGGAGCTCTGCGGCCGGGCCGCCGCCCGGCCGTGAGCCGGCACCGCGGTACGGCGCCTGGGAAGGGGCAGGCGGCGACAGGCAGGCCGATACCTTATCGCGGACGGACGCGCGACAAGGCGAAATCGGCCATGGCGCAAGAGGCATCCGCAGGCCGATAAGGCCTGTGCCGACAGCGCGGCATGGCGCAGCGGCGGAAGACGCCCGCTTTAGCGAAGGGCGGGCCGCCGCCCCGCCGCCAGGGCCGGCACCGCCCGCGGGAACGGACGCCGCAGCAGCAGCGCCCGCCGGAGCGCGGCCAGGCAGGCCGCCGCGTCGCCGGGCGCGCCGCGGCATCCTGGCGGGACTGCTCGCGCTGTCGGTCTGCGCCAGCCTCGGCCTCGGCGGCTTCGCGATGTGGGTGCGCGGGCTCGACGTCAGCAAGCTGAGCCAGCCGCTGCCCGAGCCTACGCTTCTCCTGGACGCGAACGGCCAGCCGGCGGCTGAACTCGCCGCCTCGAAGATCGTGCCCGTGCCGATCGACGAAATTCCGCTCGATTTGCGCAATGCCCTCATCGCCGTGGAGGACCAGCGCTTTTACGAGCATGCGGGCTTCGATCTCTGGTCCATCGGCCGGGCGATCGTCCGCGATATTCGTTCCGGGTCGCTCAAGGAAGGCGGCAGCACAATTACGCAGCAGCTGGCGAAAAACCAGTTTCTCGAAGCCGACAAAACGTTCACCCGTAAGCTGCAAGAGCTCGGCTACGCCATCAAAATAAACTTTACTTACTCCAAGGATGAAATTCTGGAGCTGTATTTGAACAGCATCTACTTCGGCGAAGGCCGCTGGGGGGTCGAGGGAGCAGCCCGCGAATATTTCGGCAAGCCGGTACGGGAGCTGACCTTGGCGGAATCGGCGCTGATCGCCGGCCTGCCCAAAGCCCCTTCGCGCTATTCGCCATTCAAAAATATGGACAAGGCGCTGGAACGGCGCAACCTTGTGCTGTCGCTCATGAAGCAGCAGCACTTCATCACCGAGGAAGAGTACCGGCAGGCCGTCGCCACTCCGATCTCCCTGCGCTCGGACAACCTGGAGACGCTCAAGGGCAAGCACCCGTCATTTACCGATTACGTGATGGACGAAGCGGAGCGCTTGTACGGCTTTACCGAGCAGCAGGTGCTGACGATGGGACTGCGCATCCATACGACGATGGACCCGATCGTTCAGCAGGCGGCGGAGGAGGTGTTCGCCGACGATGCGCTGTTCCCCGCGAGTCCGCCCGACCAGCCGGTGCAAAGCGCTGCCGTCGTGCTTGACCATCGCACGGGCGAGATCAAGGCGATCGTGGGCGGACGGGGAGAGCAAATTTACCGCGGCTTCAACCGCGCCACCGAGCTGAAGCGCCAGCCCGGCTCGGCCTTCAAGCCGCTCGCCGTATACGGTCCGGCGCTGGAGCGCGGCTACAGGCCCGACTCCCCGCTGTATGACGGCGAGCTTGATATCGGTGGCTACCGGCCCAGCAACTGGGATGGCAAAACGCATGGCGTCGTCTCGCTGCAGGAGGCAGTCAAGCGCTCCTGGAACATTCCAGCCGTCTGGCTGCTGAATGAAATCGGCATCGACGCCGGGCTGGATTACCTAAGGCGCGCCGGCATCGAGCTGCCCGCAGCCGACCGCAATCTGAGCCTCGCCCTTGGCGGACTCTCCGAGGGCGTATCGCCTTTGCAGATGGCCGCAGCTTACGGTGGCATCGCCAATCTTGGCGAGCGGAAGCAGGCTCACGCCATTACCCGGATTACGACCAAGGAAGGGCATCTTCTGGTCGAGGCGGCTCCGCAGTCGCAGACGATGACGACGCCGGTGCATGCCTATACGCTGACGCGGCTGCTGGAGCAGGCGGTCGCGTCAGGGACGGGGCAGGCTGCGCAGCTGGACGGAAGGCCGACGGCAGGCAAAACCGGAACGACGCAGCTGCCGGATACGAAGGAATTCGCCGGCATCGGGTCTGGCGGAGCGAAGGACGCCTGGTTCGTCGGCTTTACGCCGGAGCTGACCGCGGCCGTCTGGCTCGGATACGACCGAACCGACCGCAGCCATTATTTGACCACGGGCAGCGCCGCCCCCGCCTCGCTGTTCCGCGAGATTGCGTCGCGGGCCCTTAAAAATGCGCCGCCATCGGCCTTCCCGGTTCCCGAAGAGGTCCGCCAGGCGCTGATCCGCGAGAACGAGCGCAAAGAACAGAAACGAGCCGACGAAGAGCGGAAAGAGAAGCAGAAGAAAGACAGCTCCAAGGAAAACAAGAAGAACGAAAAGGGCCGCGGCAACGGCAAAAAGCATGGGAACGACGATTGATCGCGGGTCTCCTTGTAACGCCCATGCCGCTCGCGCAGCACCATCAGAAGATGAAAATGGACCGCGCACCCCGGGGCTATTTTCAAGAGAGTCAGCAAATGTTGTATTTTGTACAACAAAAACGGAGGGATACACCCTATTTGCGGCTCAATGTTGTAAAATGTGCAACATTTCGGGCGATGTCCCCGGGTTTGAAGCCAATCGCCCCCCAAATTGTTGCACAAAATGCAACATTACGCTTTCTCTGGTGCGAAGAGGGCGGAGAATGTTGCATTTTTTGCAGAATTTGTCGCCACATGTGTCCGGGGAGGAGCCGCGCTAACACGGAGTTCGCATGCTAACGCGGAGTGTCTCTCCATACACGCTAGCCTAGGGTGCGGTTTTGCCGGGCCAACAGTTGGACAGACAGCAAAAACCCGGCGGACACTGCCTTCCAGGGCTGTGCCTCCGCCGGGGCCCAAATGGCGGGGACGCCTTGCTCTAATCGTCCTCGTCTTCCCGATCGTCATCTTGGTCGTCGCCGCGATGTTTATCGCTGCTCTTGCTGTTCTCGCTGCCTTTGCCGTTGTTTTTGCCGCTGTTCCTGCTGTTGCCCCCGTTACGCTTCACCTTCAGCTTGACGTCCGGACTTGCGTCTTCAAGCTGCAAATTAGCGACAATTTGCCGCTTGAGCGCCTCCTCCCAAGCCTTGCCGGCTCCGGCTTCGATCGGCTGGTCCTGCAGCAGAAGCTGCAGCCACTGCTCCGCCTCTTCATCCTTCAGATGGATGACGGTCCGATCCTTCATCTGGACATAAATGTCGGCTTCGGATATATTTCCGCCTTTTCCGGGCTTATGCCTTGCCTTCAGCTGCAGCTCGCTGCTCTTCACCTCCAGCGAAAACTCGGTCCACGGCCATTCCCCACGATGCGCCGGTTCGTCCGAGGCATCGACCGGTTCGGTATTTCCGCCGCCGGGCTTCGGCGCAGCCGGCAAAGCCGGGCCAGTCGACGGCTCCGCTGCCTTCGGCGGCTGGGCGCCGCTCGCTGGTGACCGAGCACCACTCGCCGATGACTGGGTGCCGCCCGACGGTGACTGAGCGCCGCTCGCCTGTGACTGAGTATCGCTCGACGGTGACTGAGTATCGCTCGGTGGTGACTGGGCATCGCTCGACGGCTTATCCGCATCGCTCGACGGCTTATCCCCATCGACCGATCCGGCAAGCGCTTCGCTATCCGCATCGGCAGACGGCGGCAGCGACTCCCGGCCGGTCGCTTTGATATACGCGGCTTGCTGTTTACTGTTGAGGATCAGCTCTACCCGGTCGCCCGGCCGCAGGTCTGCAAGGCCTGCCTTTCGGTTGTCTTTGTACACCCAGGCATTGGATGCCAAAGGATATGTTCTCTCCGTCTCCTGCGCCAGGATCGTGACGGATTTACCCTCTTTCGCTATCCCGATCAACGCGCCCTGCGCCTGATCGGAAACTTCGGCGAGCGCCTCCGGGTCGCCGGTTGCATATGTCGCATAGACGACTCCGGCGGCGAGCAGCCCGACTGCGAGCAGCATGGCGATTGTTTTCATCGTTTCCCCCGCAATTAGCAAATACTTGAATTCCCCATACGATTCGATTCGGGAGCCTTTTTTCGGGGGGAGCGTCAAATCCAATCCCAGCGGTGCGCCCATGCAAGCAGCCGGGCATGCGGCTCGGCAGGCCGCGGCGTGCGTCCCGTATCCCTCAACAGGAGGAACCGCACTTTCCGAATCCATAGCTCGAACGAATCGAAGCCGGCCGCGATGTTTGCGACCGGGAGCGTCATGACAACGAAATGCGGTCCGGCATATTTGTCCGCCAAAAAGCGAAAGGCGGTATCCATCGGCGTATATTTCTTCCTCCGGCCTTCCCAACGGTCGATCGTCGCCAGGGCGCCAGCTGCCCCGGCCGAATCCGCCAACTGCTCCTCAAGACGCTCCGTCCGCCGGTAGTACGGCTGAGACGCCCGAATCCCCATCCGTCCGAGCGTCTCGTCATGCAGCGGATAAAACACGACGCGGACGAACCGGCGCTCCGCCGCGGCATTCAGCACCCGCTCCACATCCTGCTCGAGCCAGTCGTCGAACGCGTCGTAAACAAGCAGGCTGCCCCGCTCCCCTTGCCGCTCATCGTCCGGCTCGTAACCGAAAGGCACCTTCACATTTTGTCTGGCCACCTGTGTGCATCTCCTTCCAAGCAAGGCCTAAAGCAGCTGCTGCCATCATGGCCTGCATGCATATTTTGCCAACAAAAGTCGCAAGTTAATCTTGACTCCGGCGCATCGCTGCGCCAGGAAAGGAGGTCTATCCCAATGTCCGAAAACAAAAAGCATCAGGGCAACTACGAAGGCACCGCTTCCATGAAGGCGGAAAATCAGGACATGGAATTCGTCAACGATACGGTAGAAGAGGCGAAAACGACGAAAAATTTGCCCGGCGCCATCGGCAAGCGTAAGGAATCTGAGTAAACACGATGAAATGTGCCCGAAAGTAGGGAAACATTTCATCCGGCTTGCGCGTCTAAAGGGATAGCATTATTGGCGGGAGCCTCGGGGCCGCTTGCTGCCGGCAAGCCGTAGCGGCGAAAGCGC
>Ga0207865_100718_pt1 | contig 32261 bp, 26 predicted proteins | sample HigsolmetaAR204D_FD_184836 | JGI IMG/M metagenome (GOLD analysis project Ga0207865, IMG submission 184836) | Ionic liquid and high solid enriched microbial communities from the Joint BioEnergy Institute, USA - AR20-4-D (SPAdes) (version 2) ...
GAGAGAGAGATTCGCTGAAGGTGGGTCATTTTCATTCCGGCGCCGGTGGGTCAATTATAACCCGGCTGTGACATATGAGGTGGAAAAGCCGCATATGGCTACCACGTACAGAAGGGAACAAAGCAATTATCCCTTTCCCCTGAGAACGCCAGAGCAGTCCAGAGAGTGTTTACCATACGGAAGCAGTATCCGTCTTGGTCTCTCTCTCAAATCGCTTCACAATTGAATCTGGAGGGATTTCAGACAGCCCAAGGCAAAGAGTTTACCAAGGTTCAGGTCAAGCGTATTCTTGACCGCGAACCGTTCTACAAAGGGCAATATTCCTACGCAGATGTGACCTGTCTCCACGGTCAGCATCCTGCCATTATATAGCATCCGATGAAGTGAGATATGGGAAGCGGTAGACTTACGTATCATTGCGAGCCTTCCCCCGTGGGGGCTAACGCTATAACTGACGCTGTCACGCTCCCATATCCCCCACTTCATTATCCAGAGGGGGATACTATCTTATGGCTTCTATCGACAGAACGAAATACTTGTTTGTTGGCGTTGATTTGCACAAGAAAACCCATGTTGCCGTGCTATGCAACTGTTTTGGAGATGTCATGAAGCAGTTCAAAATTACCAATGCGCCGAATCACTTCCCTGCCTTCTTGGAGGACGTTAAAAATCATGCGGAGGGCAAGGACATCATATTCGGCTTGGAAGACGTTAACTTTTACGGACGTTCCCTTGCCAAGTTCCTGATTGCTAACGGTTATATCGTCAAGGAAGTCAATTCTTCCTACACGAAAAAGAAGCGGAACAAAGGGACAAACCGTAACAAGACGGACGAATTGGACGCAAAAGCCATCTGCATGAACCTAATTATGGAGTATGATGCTCACCCTGTCGCAAATCCCCAAGACATCTATCTTGCCATCAAGCAGACTCTAAGTACCCGTAATAACTATGTCAAAATGGCGGCAAACATGAAACTCAGCCTTCATAATCTACTGATTCACCACTACCCGAACTATACCGACTTCTTCAAGGATTTGGAAAGCAAGACCGCAAGAGGATTCTTCTATACCTACCCATCCTGTGAAATGGTTGCCAACGTGTCGGCGGAGGAACTGACGAAAACCCTGCAACAGTACAATAAATCCGTACCGAAAGCCAAGGCGCAGGAAATCCTAGACGCGATTGCTGCCAATGGGTGGGCGGATAAGAAATCGCCACGCTAGAGAAACAACTGGACAAGCTGATTGATGAAACAGGATACCCATTGAAAACAATTCATGGCGTCGATACTGTTCTAGCCGCTACCTTTATCGCCAATATCGGAGATATTAACCGTTTCAAACATCATTCCCAACTTGCCAAACTGGCAGGTATTGCACCCATTGAGCATAGTTCTGGCGAATCGAAGAACCGATACAGTAACAAGCTAGGCAACCGTGAACTGAACAAAGCGTTCTACTCCCTGGCATTGACACAAATCCGCCAAGGTATCAATCCCCTCATGTACGAATATTATCAAAAGAAAATCAAGGAGGGGCGGAAGAAGAAACAAGCGATGGTCTACGTAGCTAGAAGACTGGTCAGCATCGTTTTCAGTATCATGAAGAATAAAACGCCATATCGCCCCCCTGTCATTGTTGAAGCGGAAGCGGTGGGGGCATGAAAAAGAGACCCTAGGATTCCTAAGGTCTCTCTTTGTATAACTGGAATTAACGGAGCAATTGCAGTACGCCCTGCGGCTGTTGGTTCGCTTGAGCCAACATCGCTTGGGCGGCTTGGGTGAGGATGTTGTTCTTCGTGAACTCCATCATTTCTTTCGCCATATCTACGTCACGGATACGAGATTCAGATGCAGTTAAGTTCTCAGCAGTTGTGCCAAGGTTATTAATTGTATGTTCGAGACGGTTTTGGTATGCACCAAGTGAAGCACGCTGAGTAGAAACTTTCTCCAATGCATCGTTAATAGTTGTAATTGCTGCTTGTGCTCCGTCTTTTGTAGAAAGGTCAACATCTTTAATACCTAGAGACTCAACATCCATGTTACCAATTGCAACTTTCATCGACTGGCCTTGGTTAGCGCCGATTTGGAATTCAGCCGCATTATTTGTTACAACAATTGTCGATTTTCCAGTTTTAAGAACTGTATCCACGGTCAGGTCAAGTTCGATGCCGTTCGCATCAAACTTGTTCGAGCTAATGCTAATTGCTGCAGCGTTATCGTAAACCGTACCGCTCGCAGAGTTAGTAATGGTAATACCGTTAGCTCCGAAATCCGCGCCAAGAGTAAAGGTCATTTTTCCTTCTCTTGCTCTACCAGCAACGCTTCCGATAGTAAAGACTTCTCCATTAGAACCGTTCAATGTTACACCGTCAGCAATATCATCGGCTGAAGCAGATGCAACTACCACACCATTTTTATCTTTTAAGGTAAAATCAAATGTATCAGTAGTACCTGTTGCCTTTAACTCAAGAGTATATTCACCAAGTTTAAGTCCAGAAATCGTTGATGTATCAGTGAAATCAAAATCAGTACTAGCCAGGCCAGTTGTATTGGTCTTTACAGTAGCTGTTAAAGTACCTGCATTAGCAATATTAATGTCATAAGTATCAGCTGCAAGGTCCGCGTTGGTAATTGTAATTGGTTCTAGAGCATTATTATTTGTTGTGATTTCAGCATTCACACCAAGATTACCATTTAACAGTTTTTTGGTGTTGAACTCAGTAGTATTTGCGATTCGGTCAATTTCACTCTTCAACTGCTTCACTTCATCTTGAAGAGCTTTACGGTCATTATCAGTATTGGTGTCATTAGCTGCTTGAACAGCCAACTCACGCATACGCTGCAGAATGCTGTGAGTTTCGTTCAGAGCACCCTCTGCGGTTTGGATGAGAGAGATACCGTCTTGTGAGTTTTTAGACGCCATTTCCAAACCGCGGATTTGTCCGCGCATTTTTTCAGAGATTGCCAGACCTGCCGCGTCATCCCCTGCACGGTTGATACGCAGACCGGAAGACAGTTTCTCCAGAGACTTGGAAGCTGCGCCAGTGTTGCCAGTCAACTGACGATGCGTGTTCAGTGCCGCAATGTTGTGGTTAATTCTCATTGTTTTCTTCCTCCTTGAAGATCGTTGATTCCACATCCGTGTGGATAGTTGATATAGGCGGAACGTACTGGGTCGGCCGCCCCAGACGTTCCGTCGCTACTATATATATCGGCACAAATCTCCGATAATTTAGAGCGTCTCGCAATTATTTTTCTTTTTTCTTCAGGAGCTTGGCGAGCTCCGCCTGATCCACCCGGCTTTGAGAGGCTTCCTCATTCGTCTCCTTCAACATGGCATAAATTTCTTTGCGAAAAACCTGCAAATGCCGGGGGGCGCGAATGCCGATCTTCACCTGATACCGCTCCGTTCCCAAAATGACCAGCTCGATTTGATCGCCGATCATGATCGACTCCCCTGTCTTCCTCGATAGAACGAGCATGGCTTACCCCTCCTTCTTCGTGTGCCCGGACAGCAGCTCAACCAGCTTATGCTTCGTGTTATACACGGAATGGTGCAGAATCACCTGCTTGGCGAATCGGTTGCGGCTGTTCAAGATCAGCGGAGCCATCAAATTCAGCGTGGCTTCCTCCAAACGGTCAAGCACCGTGCACACGACCCACACGCTAACCTCACGCTCACTTTGGATTTCCAGGAGCTCCTGATCCTCCTTACTAAGCTCCAGCTCGTAGCCCGGAAAAATGGCAAAAGGATCGGCGATCACAAAATGAAGGTTTTCTTCCTCCACCGATTGCAGATAAGCAAACGGGATCTCTTCATTCAACGGGACGATGACATATTTCTTGTACGATTCAAAGCCGGGAATGCCTGCCGGGAAAAAAATCACCCGCTCCTCTTCAACGCTTATTGGGCCCAACACTCGGGACTGTACAATCATAACCATGCTTCCTCCTGCCGTAAGCATATATTGTCTTATCTTGATAATTTGGCGGTAGACCACCGACAAAATTTCAACAACCTAAAGTGACGACCGATGATGAAAGATTCGTTCGTCATAGGCGTCCAAAAAAGGAAAAGAAGCTATAGCCTGCTAAACTATAGCTTCCATTGAACCATGACTACCGTTTTAAATCAATGCGAGGCGGCGTAATCTCGACCTTCGGATACTGCAGCATATAGACATCGAGCTTGCCGCGGGTATAGCGATGCTCCGGCGGATTCACCTGCACCTCAATATTCGTATCGCCTTCTATATACTGAATGTCCAAGGTTCCAGGCTCGTAGCGCATGTCGATGTTGTCGAACGACGCTTCGCCCATATACATGTATTCAAAAAAATCGATATCTCTTGTGCTCTCCTCGGCGAGCGCCTTAATCGCATTCTCGCCGGTATGAATCGCAGCCATCCGGTTGCCGTCCTCGACGATCTTGGCAATGCCCTGCAGGGCAATATTGCGGCATTCCGAATAGATCCGGTGCATCACTTCGAGGTGCGGTCCGCGGCCTAACGCGTCCCATACCCTGCTGTTATCGATATACAGCTTGCCGAATTCCGCATCGATCTCAAGTCTCGGTCTGACCGTCTTCATGTCCATCTTCGCTCGCGGCTGTCGGAGCTCCTGCTGTCCCAGATCGGCATCGATGCCCAGTTTAGCGGGCTGTTGAACGATTTGAATTTGGGGTATTCGAACACCACTCACCATCGATCGAACCCCTTACTTCAGAAAGTCAACGAGACTGACGCTGATGATTTTCGCGCCCACCGAAAGCGAAGATTGGTAGACGTTCTCATCCGTCTTCAGGTTAGTGATCACTCCCGCTATATCCGCGTCCTCCGTTTTGGACTGCAGCGTCTGCAAGTTAACGCCGATGTCCTGCAGCCGGGATTGAGCCAGCTCGATGCGGTTGAGACGGGCGCCAATATCCGCTCTTGCCTCCAGAAAACGATCGTTGACCGTGTCAATCCGCCCCAAAATATTGCTCACTTCCTGATGATCGCCAGATTGGAGCGCACTCACCAAGTCGTCCAAAACTCTGAAAATATTATCGTTCGTTCCCGGATTATTCGGATCATCAGGCTCGCCGAATACTTGATTGCCCGGTACATTCGCTGCAATCCTGACTCCCACGCCAATCTCAAACTTGATTTCGCCGGTATCGATCGGATCGGTCATCGCCGTCTCCAACTGATAAGGAGGAATGTCCGTTTTTTGTCCGTTAAAAACGTATTTCCCGTTAAATTGGCTATTGCCGATCGTAACCATCTGCGAATAAAGCTGTTTTACTTCACTGGCTATGGCATTCAACGCTTGCTGCGGGTTAGTGCTGTTGGCTCCCTGCACCGCCAATTCTCTAACCCGCTGAATGACGCTGTTCGCCTGTCCCAGCATGGAATCGGTATAATCGAGCCAAGAGATTGCCGCATCGACATTGCTCTCGTACTGCTCGTTAGCTGCCAGCTCGCTCCGATACCGCAGACCGAAGCTCATCCCGACCGGATCGTCGGAAGGCTTGTTGATTTTGCGGCCGGTTGCCAGCTGGTTCTGATGATCATTCATTCTATGCAGATTCGTGCTTATGTTGCGCAGCAGCTGATTGTTCATCATTCCCTGCGTGACACGCATAGTCATCGTTTTATACCTCCGTTAGGCGTCTTGGACGATCCGTCTATCTGCCGACAATGCCCATGCCGTTAATGATCCTGTCCAGCATTTCGTCCGTTGTCGTCATCGCGCGCGCCGCCGCATTATAGGCATGCTGGTATTTGATCATGTTGGCCATCTCTTCGTCGAGGGATACGCCGCTCACCGATTGCCGTCTCGACTCGATCTGATCGACCAGAATGTCCTGGTTGATCGTCTGACGGTTCGCTTCCTGAGCTTGTACCCCGAGCTCCGCCACCAGAGAACGGAAAAACTCATCGAACGTGCCGTCGGAGAGCACCGACTGCCCGGTCGAGGTCGGATCGAAGTTGACCCGTTTATTCCTCATATCAGCGAGCAAAAGCGCCATTTCGTTATTTCCTTTGACGATCTGCTCTACCCCGCTTGCGTCTTCATAAGTGCGCCCGGACGTCGATATATTCGAGACATCATTCAAAATGACCGGATTCACCGTGACATTCGCTGCCGAGATGCCGCCTGTCGTCCCCGGTTTGATCGTAAAGAAAGGGACGGCCGCCGTAGCCGGGCTTTTGTTCGCAAAGCCGAGCTGATGCAGTCCGTTGAAGCCTTTGACAATGACTTCCACGTCGCCATTCAACGTGCGCTGCGCCACATTGCCCGCGAAGGGGGTCGGCACCGTCGTCCCGTCCGGCTGTACGATGTTCAGGATAGTCCCCTGCGGTATGACCATATCCTTAGGCAGCGTGATCTTCACGTCGCCTTCCACCAGCACCTTCAACATATTGTCTAATTGGAACTGGTAATCCGCCACATAGCGATCCCGCGACTGAATCATGCCGTAGACTTCGCCGCTGGTTAAGTTGCCCCCCTCCACGGCTGAAGCCTCCAGCAATTGACGGGTGACCTCGGTCTCCACATTCGGCCCGGCCACCAATTGAAGATTCCCCATGCTAACGAAGTAGCCGCCGGCTTCTTCCGTATAAGTGATATTGATGATCTTCGATAGATCGTCCATCAGCACATCGCGCTGATCCCGAAGATCGTTGGCGTTGTTGCCAAGCCCCTCGATCCGGTATATCTCTTCGTTCAATCTCGCAATTTGACTCGTTATCGAATTGATTTCCGTCGCCTTGATTTCAATATTGTTCGTCAAATCGTTCGACAAATCGCTGAGTTGCCGGGAAGTCTGATTGAAGGCGTCCGTGAGCGCCAGCGCCCGTTCCTTCACCAGCACCCGAGCCGTTGTGCTCTCCGGCGATTTGCTAAGCTCCTGCCAGGCGTTCCAGAACTCCTCGATCACTTGCCGAATGCCCGTATCCGAAGGCTCGTTAATGATCGCCTCCAGCTTCTCCAGCGTATCCTTGCGCACAGACCAGTCGCCCAGACTCTTGCTTTCATTATGAAACTGCTGGTCCAAAAAGCGCTCCCGAATTCGATCGATGCTGGTAAATTCGACGCTTTGGCCCATCTGCCCGGGAACCGTGCTGCGCATCATCCCAGGGTATTCGAGCGGTCTTGCAGCAACCATATTGACAACCTGTCTGGTGTAGCCCCGCGTATTCGAATTGGCGATATTGTGCCCTGTCGTCGTTAACGCCGCTTGCTGCGCAAATAACGCCCGCTTCGATATTTCCAATCCTCCGAATGTGGATCGCACCGTCATTTAACCCCTTTCATTCAAGCCGTTATTGTTTCCGATGATTGCCGAAGTTCAGGCACGAGTATCGAACAACCCGGTGCGCTTGGCGCTTCCGCCCGCATGCTGCGGGTGCTGATATACGACTTCGTTCTCCGGCGGCCCGGCTATAAGATCCAGCGAATAGTCGATGAAGGCGAGCGATTGCTCGATCAGCTGCTGGTTCAATTGGTTGATCTCCCGGAGCTTGCGAATGGCGCCAAGCAGCTTCTTCTGGGCTTCCATCAACCGCTTCTTATCCTCCGCCTGAAACACGATTTTCGTCAAATCGCTTACCGTTACCCGCGGATTCGGCTTATAGCCCTTCTCGATCATGTATTGACCGATGGCTTCGACACGCTGAAGATCGAGCTCCCCGACCTGCTTAATGAATTTGTTCTCCTTCGCTACGATGCGGGTCAGCTCCTCCACATCGCCCCGAATCAGAGCATGCTTCTTCTGTTCCGCCAAATCCAACATGCTGTGATGTGCGGCGTCCAGCGAATGCATGACGTCCAGCAATTGTTCGAAAGAAGACATGCCCGTTCACCTCTGCATTTACTTCAAAAAAGGAAAGATCTTCTCCGCCAGCGCTCTTGCGTCGACCTTGTACGTTCCCGCTTCCACCGCGTTCTTCAGCTCCTCGATCCTTTCAGCGGATACTTTGCTTGCTTCCGACGAACGCATAGTACCTAGCAATTCCTTCGCTTCGTTTGAGATTTCCACCTGATCCTTCTTGCTTCCCTTCTTCCCGGCCGCGGCTGGGTTCGGAGTTTCCTGTTGTTTGCTATATTGGTTAATCGCTCCGATTCGACTCGGTCCGTTCACTTTCATCCTTGCTCACCTCTTTGAAGACAAATGAGAAAAACCACCGTAAAAGCTTTACTTCTTTTATCGGTGGTGGGTTACGAAAAGTTTATATATCCGTTAAGAAAAACGCTTCATGACTTGAGTCTTGGCCACAAACGGCTCCACGTTTTGGCGGGGGCCTGTTTATGACTCAGACCGCAAAGCATGGCTTGAAATCATAAACCGAGGGCTACAAGCAAGCCATGCATCACCAGATCCTCTCTAACGTGAGCCTACGGCTAGCAAAGCGAGCAATCCATTCCCGGCAGCTCCGGTCCCGCCGATCGCGAGGCGTCCAGGCCAATATCGGATCAAAGCCGATCCTGCAACCGCTCTTTGATCTTGTAGACCGAGCCCCGATCCTTCTGCTTCTCCTGTTCCTTGCGCCGCTCCTCGTCTTCCTTCAGCATGGAGGCGTCCTTGGCCAGGCGGGCCCGGCACGGCTCGCACATCAAGTTTTCCCTGATCGGCGCCCCGCATACCTCGCAATGATAGGTCATGTTCGGATTATTTTTAATGGAGATCCTTCCTTCGCGAATGAACCGGACAATCTGCTTGATGGGGACCTCCGTCGCATCGCTCAGCTCCTGAATGGTGCATTGCCGGTTTTCTCGCAAATATTTGATGCATCTCTCGTACTGCCGCTCTAAATCTTTGATGCAATTAGGACACAGCCCGTGAATGTTCTTCACATACACTTTCCCGCAGCGGTCGCAGTTTGCCACGTTCAGGCTCATCGGAATCCCCCTATAGTCAATCGGTTCTTTATCCTGAATTTATGTAATCCCTGTCTTAAAAATTCGGCGGTAGCCACCGACCAAAATTTCAACATCAAAGGTGACGATTCGCTGACGAATGAATCACTCGTCATAGGCGTCTATATGATACTATAGCTTATTAGGGACTTATTGACTATAGGTTTTGTATATTTTTAATAAAATTCCACAACTTCTGCCCTTGCCGACGTTCATCACCTCGCCCAGCAAAGCCCGCATACCTGGACCTCGATTTGGGACCGGATCGTCCGGGCGCATTCGTTCAGCGTGCTGCCGGTCGTATAGACGTCATCGACAATATAGATCCTGACCGGACCGCCGCGGATCAGTGCTTGCAACCGGGACACGCCGCGCGGCTCAAGGGCAAATACGCCCTTCAAGTCGTCGATTCGCTGCATTCTTGCTTTAAAACTTTGCTTGCCGGTATGAGCGGTCCGCTTCAGAAGGGGAAGCACCGGCAGCCTCGTCAGCTTTCCCAACTCCGCAGCCATCTGCTCTGCCTGGTTGAATCCCCGTTCGGAGAGCCGCTCCTCGCTAAGCGGCACGAAGGTAATCATCTCCTGAACAAAATCCGGACAAGGCTCCTCCTTGCCATGCAGATGATAGGCATGCAGCAGCATAGGACCGATCACTTGCCGCATCGTTTCCCGTCCCCGGTACTTGTACAGTGCAAGCCATTCTTTCATCCCCGGAGTGTACCTGACCGCGCTGCGGTTGCGCAGCAGATAGGTTTCCGCCCCTCTGGCGCAATCGGGGCAGCTCTCATAACGGCCGCACTTCGCACACACCACTTCCGTAATCCAGGGAATTGCGGCCAAGCAGGCCCGGCACAGCGGGAGCAACGGATTGGCCCCTTTATGGGCCATGCCGCAGCTGAAACACGTCTGCTGCTGCAGCGACAATATCGTTTCCCAGCTTCGCAGCCGGGAGAGAGCTGTGCGAACGGAATGCCAGATCGGATGGTTCCGAATGATCGCCACCTCCTCCAGATCGTTATTTCAAGTACCCTTTCTTTCGAGCAATTTTGTTCATCTCGACGATTTGCCGAACAGCTTCCTTCTGAGAGCTTGTCCGCTCCTTGGCCGCAAAGACGACGAAGCCGTTCGGGTCCTGCGCGGAGCGGCCGGCCCGCCCGGCCATCTGCACAAGCGCAGCGGCATCGAACACCGTCGAGTCTGCCTCGAGAATAAACACATCCGATTGCGGGATTGTCACCCCCCGTTCGAGAATCGTCGTCGTCACCAGCAGACGAATGTCGCGTTCGCGGAAGGCGACGACTTTGCTAGCGCGATCGGCATCCTTCGAAGACGTCCCTTCGGTTCGCACTTCGGGGAACTGCTTGCGCAGCCACTCCGCGACCGGCTCGACCTGATAAATTTTCGGGACGAAGACGAACACTTGCGCCCCCCGTTTTAGCGACCGGTCCAGCAGCTGCACGAGCTTGCCCGCTCCACCGCCCCCGCCGGATGTCATCCTCGCAATACCCGGAATTTGCAGCAGCTGGGGAACGGGAAGCGGATGCCGATGATACCTCGCGGCCACCCGGGCATGCGGCAGCGTTCCTCTGCGAACCTCGCGCTGGAGCGGCACCGGAGGCGTCGCCGACAGCAAAATATACGCACCGCCGGGAGCGCATACCTGCTCTGCGGCAAACTCCAGCAATGGGTTGTTATGATAGGGGAACGCGTCAATCTCATCGATCACTACCAGATCGAACGCTTCCCGAAACCGCATCAGCTGGTGTGTCGTCGCAATGGTAATGTCCCCTTGCTCCCAGCGCTGCTCGCTTCCCCCATACAAAGTAACGACGCTAGCTTCGGGGAAAGCCTTCTGAATGCGCGGCCGCAGCTCCAGCACCACGTCCCGCCGCGGAGTCGTGACCACGACCCGGCCTCCTTTAAAAAGCGTAAAAGCGATAAGCGGAAAAATCATCTCAGTTTTCCCGGCCCCCGTTACAGCCCAGAATAAGAACCGGCGAATCCGGCGGCCGACTCGCTTGCTGCCTGGCGGATGCTGCAGGAAGGCTAGCGCCTCCCTGGCAGCCTCGGTCTGCACCTCGCTCAGCCCCCAAGGCTTCAGGAATGCGTCCATCCCGCCCGGAGCGGCAAGCGCGCTTCCCATCGCCGCGCCCGGCCGTCCGGTTTCCGGCTGTCCGGTGCCGATGCGGATCAGCGGCGTGCAGGCGCGAACGCGTCCCATCGTTAGACACTGTTCGCAATACGCGCACAATGTCCCGCAATGATGGCATAAGGTCCGGACTAGCCCGTCCGTCTGCGGCCCGGTTCTGCTTCCCGCCTCCGCGCTCGTTCCGCAGCGCTTGCATTGCAGCTGCCGCGAAGAGCGGACGAACGGCAGCCGGCTTATAGGCCGCTCCAGCCAACGTATGCCCGGCTCCAACGTCCACGCGCTGCACAGCCATCCGTATTGCAGTCCGTATGTTAAATCCGCTTCCCCGTCAGCCAGCCCTCTATCCTTCAACAAGGAGGAAAACTCCTCAACAAGCAAAAACCGGCCGCGAATCGCCTCGTATATTCTTGGGATTCGTTCGATCCAAGAATGTCCGATTGCGTTCGCTGCCGGTTCTTCCAGCAGGTTCGGCGGAGTCCAATCCCGCCACTGCCATGTAGACATGCGTTCTTTCGATATGTCCCACTCCTCCGCCATGCTGGCCAGCTGGCGGATCTGTTCTTGCCACCGTACTTTGCCGGACAACGCGGATAGCCTCTCGCAAAAAGCATAGGCTTGTCCGAAGGATAAAGCCGGCTCCAGCACGCGCATGCGGAATGGCCCGCCGGCGCGCCGCATCCAGTAATGCCGGTCGGCCTGCAAATTCAACGAAACGTGCCAGGAACCGCCCACAGGGCGAATGAGGTAATAAAGATGTGCTTTCATATCTCACCTGTCAATCTTGAAAATTCGACGAATCCCTCCGGCGAATTTTCTGGCACCGAAGGTGACGACCGATGGCGACAGGAATCGCTCGTCATAGGCGTCTATCTTGAAAATTTGGCGGTATACGCCGACAAAATTTCAACACCGAAGGTGACGACCGATGACGACAGAAATCGCTCGTCATAGGCGTCTATCTTGAAAATTTGGCGGTATACGCCGACAAAATTTCAACACTGAAGGTGACGACCGATGATGACAGGAATCGCTCGTCATAGGCGTCTATAAAGATTTGAATGCGGTTTCCAAAGCCTCGTTATAGTTAAGACGGACGACAATAGCGTTCTCATCCCCTAACAAGGTCTCAAGAGCTTCGGCGCTCCATTGCGCTTCGGAAACAACATTCAGCGCGTACACTTTCGCCAGCCGCATGACGATATCCAACGTATCGTCTGTCGAGCCTTCATCTACAATGGTGACGATCATGTTGCGCCCCTTGACCCGGGAAAAGAAAAACAAAGAGCGAATATACCATTCAATCTGCAGTTGATTGTTGCGGGTTATGAGAATGTAATGAGGTCTGCGCACGCCCTCTTCCTTGCTCCAGCGGCCGTGCAGCCAATGAATGATCGCCAGTCCCGCGGCATAAATGCCGAGTATATAAAGCAAGCCTATCATCATTGCGTCTCCCTCCTCTACGAGCAATATATGCTCGGGAAGAGGTAATGGTTACCGGGCTCCTGCCCGCGGCGACTCACGCGGAAAATGCCGGTCCGACCGGCATCCGCGCGGGAAGGTGCTGCCGCCTCTACAGCGTAACCCAGCCGTTTTTGATGGCAATAATGACCGCCTGCGTCCGGTCGTCGACCTCCATTTTTTGAAGGATGCTGCTGACGTGGTTTTTCACCGTTTTCTCGCTAATATACAGAAACTCTCCGATCATCTTGTTGCTCTTGCCCTCGGCCATCAGCCTCAGCACCTCGGCTTCGCGGCGGGTCAGCGGGCTGTTGTCCATATGCACATATTTCACGCCGGCTTCCTTGGAAACCGTGCCTCCCCCAGCTACTCCCGCCTCGTCCAAATAGGTCATCCGCCGAAGCTGATTGATCAGCTTGCCTGTCACCTTCGGATGAATATAAGCATGTCCGGCCACGACAGAACGGATCGCATTGATCAGCGACTCAGCCTCCATATCCTTCAGCAAGTACCCGGAAGCCCCTTTGCGCAGCGTCTCGAAGACATAGCTCTCGTCATCATGGATAGAGAGGATGACGACCTTGATATCGGGAAATATTTCTTTCAGCTTCTCCGTTGCGACGACGCCGTTCTCAACCGGCATATTAATATCCATCAGAACGATGTCCGGATGCAGCGTATTGCACAGCTCCAGCACTTGAATGCCGTCGCCGCATTCGCCGACCACCTCCAGATCGTTCTCCATATTTAATATCCGTTTGACTCCTTCGCGAAATAATTGATGGTCATCTGCCAATACCAGCTTGATGGTTCGTTTCGCAGTGCTAATCATTTCCATTATTCAGTCCTCCTTAGTCTCCGATTTGATTGGGATGACCATCGATAGCTTCGTGCCGACGCCGATCGTTGACTGAATGTCCATTCTTCCTTCCAACAGCTCTACACGCTCCCTCATACCAACCAGACCGAAGTGGCTTCCGCTCTCGATTTTCCGATCGATTCGTTCCTTCAAAAAGCCTGTACCGTTATCGGTTACGGTAATTTTGACCATGGATTTCTGAAAAGTGAGTTCAAGCACGACATGCGTCGCTTGCGCATGCTTCATCACATTGGAGAACGCTTCTTGGACAAGCCGATATACCGCCGCCTCCATGCCGGAGGGCAGCCTGAATTCTTTGCCGACCATTTCGAACTTGGTGAGAATTTTCGTCTTCTCTTCATAATCCTGCACAAACTTGCGCAAGGTGGGGACGAGCCCCAGATCGTCAAGAGCCATCGGACGAAGGTTGAAAATAATTTTGCGAACCTCTTCAATGCCGTCGCGCACCTGACTCTTGAGATCGGACAGCTCTTCCTTGACGGCGCTGATGGCTTGCTGCTTCGTAAGCATCCGTTCAGCAATCTCGGTCCGCAGCACGACATTGGCCATCGTCTGGGCCAGACCGTCATGAATCTCGCGGGCAATCCGCTTGCGCTCCTCTTCCTGCGCCAAGATGATCTTCAGCCCCATAAGCTGTCGATTTTTGGCAGACTCCAGCAGCCGGGTCACCTGGTTCAAATCGCCCGATAAGTACTCGAGCACCACATTTAACTGGGACACCAGCGTTTCGGCTCGTTCCAATTGTCTATCGACATTTTTCAGCCTCTTCTGCAGATCGTCGCGGCGGTGCTTGAGATGTATTTCCTTCTCCCGGTACATCGCCAGCTGCGTCTGCATCTGCGTCGCGGCTTCATAGGCTAGTCGAATGTCCTCTTCGTTATACCGCTTGAAATCACGGCTGACTTCCGTCAGACGAATCCGGGATTTGCGGTATTCCACTTCGTATTGGTCCACTTGGTCAATGGTCTTCGTGGTCTCTTCAATCACCTGTTGAAGCTCATGATAGAGAGCCTCCCGCTCGAACCGGACGCTTTCGCAGATCTCGAATATTTGATACTTGCTGCTCTCCATGACGTCAATAGCATTTTTTATGACGCGATCTAAGGCATCCACTTCCATCCGAACGGGCTCCCTCTACAAATTCTCAAATTTTCAACATTTCTAGCAATATAGTACCACAATTATGAGAGTTTGTGAGAGTATATAGGCCTATTTATTGAAGTGTAATTTTCTGGTTTTTTTCATCCCATGTTACTTTCCATCCCAAATTCTCGGATAATATCCTTAAAGGAACCATCGTCAAGTCCTGCATTATGACCGGAGGTACCTCCGCGGTGACTCTTGTCCCATTCACATTGAGCTCTTTGCTCCCAATCCACAGTTCGATCATTTTGTCGCCGCGAACGACGGTGACTTTTCGCTCCGCATCGTCCCACCGCACTTCTCCGCCAAGCGCATCCGTGACAAAACGGATCGGAATCAGCGTATTGCCTTCCGTGATGACCGGGGCCTGCTCAAGCGTCATCGTTTTGCCGTTTACTTTCACGTTCTTCTTATTGATGGTCAGCTCGACGGAATTCCGGGACGTCTGCTCCAACGTGCCTTTGTAAGTAAAGATGATGTCGTCGATGCCGATGGTGCCAGACGGACTCAGCTCGTCCCGCTTGATCTTCTCGTTAACGACGTAGATGCTTTGCAGACGAATCGGATATTGGATCTTATATTCCGACAAATCGACGGTGAACGACTTCCAGCCGCTCCAGTTAATATTGCGCGCAAGATCGACCCGATGCACCGTTCCGGCGTTGTCTTTGATTTCGGCGCGAAGCCAGTTCAAGCTCTCGTCTCCCTTGATCCTGAGCTTCATAAACTGCGGCTCGCCTTCAACCAACACATTCGTATCCAATGTAGCGAACGCCCATTTGTTGCCGGTATCGTCCGCTTCTGCCGGTACCGTCTCCGAACGGTTAATGCTTTCCGTGAAGTCGTATTTCATTTCCAAATATTTGTTCCCGTCTTCGGCTGGAACGATGCTGACCGAAACCTGCACATCGTCCGGCTTCTTGTCGGTCATGGTCATCACTGCGGTGTTGTCCAGATCGTAAAACACTTTATCCACCGCCACCGGAATCGCCGTCATTGTGCTGAAGCCGTCGTAGCGGGCGATAATTTGCGCCGGTGTCGTTCCGTTCAGTTGATTTACGGTAAGAACGCCGTCCTTCACTTCACCCTCGATGCCGAGAACCTCCCACTGCAGCACCTCAGGCGGCACCTGCCGCGTTTTGCCCGATTTGGTCGTCGCCGTTACCGGCAATGTGTACGATTGACCCTCGACCAGCGCCAACGAGTCGGCCTCGATGCGCAGCGACTCCAGATCTTTGCCGCCGATTACCTCCACGTCCGTCGAATGCGTTCCTTGCCCGGAAACCGCCGTAATGCGCGCTTTGCCTGCCTTCGTCGGTGTGAAAATATTGTCCTTGAACGTTCCCATCCCGTCGGCGACAGACCACTGGGCGTTCACCTTGTCCATCTCGATCGGATTGTAAAAAACGTCGTATCCCTTGACGGTCAGCGGCGATTGCTCGTTCAGGAACAGCACGCTCGGCGCCTGAATGAACAGCGCCTTCACTTCGCCTTGCGGCGCGGTCGAGTAGACGCCGACGCCATTGACGACTCTGCGCTGCGAGCCGTTCTCCGGCTTGTTGATCAGCTGCGGGGTAAATTCGCCTAGCGGACGGGCCACCATCTGCGTCGAGCCGCCTCCGTCCAGGTTCAATCCCTTCCATACGCCGACCTTGATCATGAACTGCTGCAGCTCGGTCATCGTGAGACCCTTGCTGTCTCCGGCATGATCGACGGTAATGAGATAGACCTTGGTCTGATCCTGGTTATACCCGATCGCCGTCCGGGCTCTCGTACAGCAAAGGCTGGCAACTTCACGGGAAAATGCTGCCGGCTGGCCTCCATCGACCAAAATCGTATGGCCGCCGATCATCATTTTGAAGCTGTCGACATCGTACGTCTTGCTCGGGTCCTGAGGCAGCACCTTATAATCGACGACCAGCGGATCGCCCACCTTCAGATGCTGGCGGACGAAGTCGGCTCCTGTGCCGGCCGCCCGCAATATGTATCCGTCCTCAGGCGCTATCATTTTAATAATGCCATTGTCCGCGATTTGGGTAATGACATTGTTCTGCACCAGCACTTCCGTAGGGACGGTAACGCCGTCGTTGGAGCGGTCAACCTGGCCCCAGGCGTTCGTATACATAAAGATCGAATCGATATGGCTGTGCACCAGATCGGGCTCGGACCAATAATAGGTTTTATTGATGCCGCCGAGCGGAAAAGTAGCCCCGTCCGCTGCCTGTACCGTACCGGTAAACGTAAATAAATCCACGATGGGCTTATTATCTTTATCGAGGGCAAACGAATAGAAGCCCGGCAAGTAAGGCGGCGTCGCCATCAGCTTGCCGTCGGAAATTTGCGGCCCCATCGGTACGCCTTCCGCCTTCGTATTGTAAAAGTCCCCGTTTACCCCGGCAACGGCTTTCGTCTCTGTCGCCATTCCCAGAACGGTCTGCCTGCGCGTAAACTGGTTCTCTGTACCTGTCATGACATCCAGCTTCACATACGGATTCGTCAAGTCGACCTCGATGACGTTGCCGTTCGTCTTATACGCTTTACCGTTTCGTGTCGACTGCCAGACGTACTTCTTCAAGACGGCCCCCGCAGTCAACGGTTCCTCGCTGACAAGCTGCAGGGTAGGCTCCGCAGGCGCCTGCGTCGCTGCGGCCGCAGCAGCCCACTGGGTTACTAGCAGCATGCCCGTTAACGCCGCAGCCGACCATTTTCTCCATTTTTTCGCAAAAAACACGCTGTCGTTCTCTCCTCTCGATTTCCACTCTCCCTAGTATTTAGACTCAAAAACATGTAGAAAAGTTACGATATTCATAGAGGAAAAATAAACGACACCGCAATATATGACAAAAAAATAGACGACCCTCCCTAAAGCGGGAAAGTCGTCAAATTTGGCGAATTGGATATTAGATGAGAACGGGCATTAGCCCAAAGCCTCGGCTTTCAGCACTTCCGCCTTGTCCGTACGCTCCCACGGAACGTCCAGATCGTTGCGGCCGAAATGGCCGTAGGCAGCCGTCTGCTTGTAAATCGGACGGCGCAAATCGAGCGATTTGATGATACCGGCAGGACGAAGGTCGAAATGCTTGCGGATCAACTCAACGAGCCGATCTTCGCTCACTTTGCCGGTACCGAACGTGTCGACGGAAATCGACACCGGACGAGCGACGCCAATCGCATAGGCAAGCTGCACCTCGCATTTGTCCGCCAGACCTGCCGCGACGATGTTCTTGGCGACATAACGGGCCGCGTAGGCTGCCGAACGGTCTACCTTGGTCGGGTCTTTGCCGGAGAATGCCCCGCCGCCATGACGCGCATAGCCGCCGTACGTATCGACGATGATTTTGCGTCCCGTCAAGCCGGCATCGCCGTGAGGTCCGCCGATGACGAAACGGCCTGTCGGGTTAATGAAGAAGTTCGTCTTGTCGTCCAAAAATTTGGCCGGAACGATCGGCTTGATGACGTGTTCCTTGATGTCTGCATGAATTTGCTCTTGCGATACGTCCTCGCTGTGCTGCGTCGATACGACGATGGCATCGACACGAACAGGCGTATCGCCGTCGTATTCCACCGTCACCTGTGTCTTGCCGTCAGGACGCAAATACGGCAGTGTGCCGTTCTTCCGCACTTCGGTCAGGCGGCGCGCAAGCTGGTGAGCCATCGAGATCGGAAGCGGCATGAGCTCTGGCGTTTCATTGGTAGCAAAACCAAACATAAGACCTTGGTCGCCCGCGCCGATGGCTTCGATCTCCTCTTCCGTCATTTGGCCTTCTCTCGCTTCCAAAGCTTGGTTAACCCCTTGAGCGATATCCGGAGATTGTTCGTTGAGCGATACAAGGACGGCGCAAGTTTGGTAATCGAAACCGTATTTTGCACGGGTATACCCGATATCTTTAATCGTTTGGCGCGCAATCGCTTGAATATCGACATATTCCGAACGGCTGGAAATTTCGCCGATAACGAGCACGAGACCGGTCGCTACCGATACTTCGCAAGCAACGCGGGCATTCGGATCGTTTTGCAAAAATGCATCCAATACCGCATCGGAAATTTGGTCACAAATTTTATCCGGATGGCCTTCCGTAACCGATTCGGAAGTAAACAATCGGCGCCTTGAATGATTGGACATAATAACGACCTCCTATAACTAGTATTTCAAAGTCGGCAATTAAGTACACATACAAAAAATCAACCTTTTCCACTTGGAAAAGGTTTGATCGCTACCTTCTTTTGTTCATATTACTGGATTTGTCGATGACTGTCAATGATGATTGATGATTGCCCTTTTAAATTGGCTGTCGCCTACAGGTTTAACATCATTTCCTCGGCTTTTCGAATGAGCCGCGCGGTAATATGTCCCCCTACTGCCCCGGCATCGCGGGAGGCGATATGTCCCCAGTAATCCTCTTTCACCGAACCGGCAGGCATGGCGCCAAGCTCCGCGGCAAATTCAACATTGCTGTTCCCGTAAGCTTGGCCGACAGGCAGACCAAGCTCTGCCGCAATTTCGTATTTCATGGCATTCAGCGCTTGCTCACTTCCCGGAACGACTTTCTTATTGCTTTTTTTCGGCATGTCCAAATCCTCCTTGGCGTGTCGATGTAGCCATATTGTTTGCCGCTCAGGCAAGATTCAGACGTATAAACTGCTGGATATTCGGTTAAAATTTATGGTGCGACTGTAGTCCCGTCTGCGTCGACTACTTTATAATTTCCCCTGACCATAACAAAGATCTCCTGTTTGTTTTTGGCATCGGGCTTGATGCCGCGGCCGTCGCGGGGGACGATAAGCAGATGGTTAAGCTCAATTTTGCCTCCCGCAGCGATATCTTTACCCGACGTTACGTCCGCCAGTCCGTCATCTTTGCTGACGGCGACGGTTTGGCCGCTTCGGACAATGATTTCAGTACCTGCTTCGCCATATAAGGTTTGCCCATTTTCAAGCTGAATAACAATCAGCTCGGAAGCTGAGGACGAAGAGGAAGGCTTCTCTGGATGCGAAGACTGATCTGGAGTGGCAGCCGGCGCTCCTCCCTGTAGCTTGGACAGCTCTTCAGCTATTTTCTCAGAAATGTGCTGATCAAAGTAACTTTTCGTAATGATCGGATCATCGACAGAGCCCGGCATAACGTTAGATTGCGGGGCATCTGCGTATGCCACGATGAGACCGGAGCTTATTGCAACCGCAGCGAGGGCGACAGTTAGCTTATGTTTCATGAGTCAAACCTCTCAAGTATAGTATTGGTTCTTCCCGTAATATCGGTTTTTAATTCATATAATTTATCTGAAGCTTGCATGAGATACATATAATAATTCCTTAGGTATGCACGTTCTGAAGATTCATCCGTATATCGAATAAGCTGATCCAAAGCGGTCTGATAATCGGCAATAACGAGGTCCAGCTGCTTCAAATCAGCAAAAAATTGCTCGACTGCCTTGGATTGCTCGGGATATTTGTCCTGCAGATCGATGATTTTGCTGTGAATTTCTTTATATTGCGACTGCACTTTTTTCAGCTTTATATTTTCGATGTTATCCAATTGCCTTGTTTCCTGAAGATCCATATATAAATCTTTGGCCATTTGCGTTTGCTCGATCAGGTGATCGATGTCTTCCAACTCATTATGTAACGATTGATAAATGTGCTCGATTCGTTCCTGGGAAGGGTCCGGCTTTTGTTGGGCAGGCTGTGCGGGCGGAGCTTGAGTTGTTGATATGAGTACGGTGGACGTTTCCCCGTTCCATTCTACCTCAGCGCCCAATGCTTCGGCGATGACGCGCAGGGGCACCATCGACGTCCCGTCCATGTTGATTCCGGGCACGTCCGATTGAATCGCTTTCTGATTGGCTTGAACATGAATGACGGAATAACCTTTATACGTTTGATCGCTATTACTTGCCGCACTGACGGTAATGCTGCCTGCAAGCGCAAGCACGAAGATGGAACATATAACTTTTTTCATGGATATGCTCCTTTCCTTTTAGTAAAAAAGGACCCCGAAGGGTCCTTTTTTGCTACTACAATTAGTTGAGGATAACATCGATAACTGCAGATTTGCCGTTCGGAGTGTACACCTTGATTTTGAAGCTTTCGATGTTTCCGATGTTACCCGTGTACTCAATTTTACCTTTATCGGTAATATTGAGAGTGCCAGGCGTACCCGAACCATTTTTGTACTTGATGTCGCTCAGAGCGAAATCAACTTTAAGAATATCGAAACCTTTGTCGATATACTGTTGTTCCGTATTTGCCTTCTCAACTTTGTATTCGCCGCCGAATTGGTCGACAACCTTCAGTTCTTCAGCAAGCTTTTGATCCCAGACATAGAGTCCGTTCAGTTCAGAAGCACTGATACCTTTTGCTGTCTTCTTCAGGCTGATCGATGCTGCCGCAGGAGCTTCGTTCACCGATTCAACTTGTACCGAAGCAGTCTCGGAGCCTTTCGGCGTAGTGAATTTAACGCTCAGGTTAGCTTTACCTTTGCGCTTACCGACAACATACCACTTGTCACCGTCTTTGTAAACATCCGCAACAGCTTTGTTGTCGGAGGATACACTCTCGACATTGGAGGAACCATCTACAGAAACGGTGTTGCCAGACTTGTCTTTCGCCTTAATTTTGATTTCTTTGGCCAGCGGCTTAGCTTGGTTGTAAATCGCTTCGGGGTTGCCAGCGCCATAAACTGCATCCGAAACAGAAGACTTCAAGCCTCCGATATCAGCACCGTCGTCAACCAAGTCAGTTACCGCAGCGATTTTGTTACCTTCAACCGACTTATCCAGGCTTACGGAGTAGGTCAGATCTTGGTTAGTCTCTCTGCCAGTAATAACTTCAACATTTTTAGTCAGTGTTTGGCCAGCAGCTTTCCAAGCCGAACCATCTTTCTTCTCAAGCTCGAACTTGACTCTGTAAATACCTTCTTTGTCGGCTCTGAAGTTGAGCTTAGTATCGAAGTACTCATACTTGTATTGATTGCTTTCCGTGTATTCTGGAGCATTTTTGAATTCAGATTGCTTCGAATCCGTACGCTTGCTTTGGCTCACTGCAACAACTACTTTGTTATCGTCGAGACCTTCAGTAATTCTTGCGCCCTGAGCGGAGCCAATAGCTTCCAAAGTCGTAACTACTCTGTATTCGTCCTCGGAGTAGTTCCACTCGTATACTTCGCCGTATTGGTCGTAAGTTTTGACTTTGAACTCGTCATAACCGCCGACAATGATGGAGTCAGCCAACTCACTAGTGATTTTAACCGAATCCGGATAACGCATCTTGGATACGTTGATGTTGATAGAGGCCTTCACTTCCGGTTTTTCTCTCAGGGAAATTTCAATTTTGGAAGCGCCTGTACCGCGAGCTTCAACAATCAACTTACCAACATCTTCACCGGTCAGGGCAATACCGTTCTCAATATTTGCATCTCTGGATTCACGGATTGCACCAGTAGTGTAAACATTGAACTTCTCGGCATTATCCTTAATTTCTTGTGCTGTCAGCTCGTCGCCGTTGCTGTCTTTCACAATCAGCTTGAGAGCTTTCTCTTTGTCGCCGTCAGCAATCGTGCCGTTGAACGGTGCGAATTCGATCGACGCCGGTTGTTTGATTGCAGCAACTTTAATTTCTTTGGTTGCCGTGCTGCCACCAGCAAACGCCTGAATCGTAACCGTCGTATCGACTTGTCTTTCGGTATCTTCTTCAACATATACCAATTGCAGATCGTCGATATCGTCGCCATCAACGTCCGGTACGAATGCCGCTTTGCGGTCACCGCTATCGTCTTGAGCTTCAACAACACGGTTCGTCGTGCTGATGTTCACGCTGTCGTTGAGTCGATCGGCCGTAATTACTTTGTAGCCGTATTGGTCGAAAGCATTGTAACGAAGATATGCTTTGTCACCTTTCTCGGCTTTCATGTATTCGATCTTTTTGCCATTCTTGTCAACGAGATCGCCGAATTCAATTTTGGAAACGCGAGCTTCGTCGCCAATCGTAAAGATTTTCGTCGCTTGCACGCGATACTCGTCGCTGTAAATGTTGATTGTGAAGCGATCGTTTACGCTGAGGATGTTTCTTCCTTGTTTACCGTTCCCCAGATCTTCAGGAATAAACGTATCGATCGTGAAGGCCGATTCCCCAGACTTCGCTCTCATCGTAGGTTCGATATCTCTGTCGGAGATTCTCACCTCGAAGTCGTTCGTAGTTTTGTTGGACTTCTTACCGTATTGGTTGATCGCCTGGAATTCGATCAGCACTTTCTCAGCTTGAGCGATCGTGTCGCTAGCCGTCAAGAACTCGATTTTCGTAATTTTCTCTGCTTCAGCCTTAACTTCTGCAGATACTTTGGAGCTATCGAGCTTCTCGATATCTTTCGCTGTAACAGAATAAGTTGCGTCTACAAGCTTATTCTTCAGCGTGATAATCGCTTGCTTCTTGTTCTCGCTCAGCTTCACGCTGTCGATGTCAACCAATACGCCGTCTCTCTTCACGTCGAAGTTGCTAGCTTTCACTTCGCCGGATACCGGAGCGGAGAAGTTCACCGTCAGCTCGCTAGCGTCCGTAGCTTCAACGCCAAGAACAGCTACAGCTTTGCCAACCGGAGGAACGTATTGTTTCTTCGCTTCGTAAGAAGACAGAACGAGCAGGTCGCGAGTCGCTGCGGAAGTACCGCCGAACTCACCGTTTTCGCCGGAGCTCAGGATACCTTTTTGGATAGCCAGCGCTACGTAGCCTTTAGCCCAGTCGGAAACCGTTTTGTCGCTTACGCCCGGAGTTGCTTTCGCTTGGGAATCAAGGCCAAGACCGCGGAGCAAGAATGCAGCGAGCTGCTCTTTCGTTACTTCGCCAGCCGGATTGAATTCGCCAGGAGCGTAGCCGTCCGTGATGCCTGCTTTCACAAGCGCTTCGATGTACGGCAGAGCGTAGCCGTTCGCAGGATCGTCTGCTTTCACATCGGAGAAGGAGGACGTCTTCAGGGAAGTATCAACATCCAGGTCGAAAATCAGAGCCGCAACTTTTGCGAATTGAGCGCGGTTCATTTTGTCTTTCAGACCGAACACTCCGTCTGCAACGCCGTCGAAAATGCCAGCGCCGATCATTTCATCGAAAATCTTTTTCTGTTCAGCAGTCAGATCTTTCAGATCGCTGAAGTCATCAGAAGTTTTCTTATCTTCTGCCGCCGATACTACGGAAGAAAACATCGAGAATGCCATAGCAAGGGACAGAATGGCAGATAAACTTTTCTTCATAACCTTTTTTTCTCCTCCTCGAATATCTTTCGGTTGTTGAGAGTTTTGTTTAGGATCAAAAAAGCTCGATTCCCTCATTAGCCGATTCACCCCCTTCCCAGAGTTGAGCGGTAATTTTATAAAATGTCTGCAACGATAGAATTGCAGAAACTAGTAAACCTTAAGTACTAGATGATAGAGACTTGCATGCCATTTAACATTATACACCGGCACTTGAGTCTGGTAAAGAGTTTATTTGAGAAATTTATCCATCCTCGCCGCTCTTTGCCCGGCTATCATCTTCACTGCGTTGTTGTCACTGTATTAAACGCAGCGTTCTTCAAAAAGTTGCGCTCTAGGAAAAAAACTTTTTGTATGTTTTTTTCGAGGACATCAACTCAGGGGTGTGCGCATTGCTATCTTGAACATTTGGATTCTTCCGTCATCGGCGTCTATCAACAAATGATGTATCGATTTGCTCACGAAGGTAAGTATACATCGATTCCATTACCATCGTCATCTATAATTATTTACCAATTGAGCCATGTTGCGGAAAGGCTGCCGATCCAGCGAACCGGCAGCCTGGTTTCCGTTATTTCTGCGCTTTTCCAAGCTTTTGCATCAAAGCCAGCGCAATCTCCGCTGCTTCCGCCCGGTTGAGCGTGCCATGCGGCTCGAAGCGATACGTTGCTTTCTTCTGACCCTGCAGCAGAACGTTCTGCTTGCCGTTGATATACCCTGCCTTGGTAGCCGCTTCTACCGCCGGCTTGGCGTAATCGTCGATGCTCGCGCCGTCCGTAAACTGCTTCGTCAGAGCAGCCGTGCTCTTGCTCAGATCGCTGCTCGTCTTGAGCTCCGCCGCACGGGCGATCATTACAGCGGCATCCTGCCGCTTGATCGGCGAATCATGATTGAAGTAGCTGTTTACTTCGCCACGAATGATGCCGACCCTGGCAGCGGCCTCAATATGCTGAAAATCATAGAGACCGTTATTGTTATACAATTCTTCGCCGCGCTGGACATCCAGGAACGATCCGTTATAGTTGCGGTTATCCGGGTCGTTGACGAAGGTGTCCTCGTTCTCAAGCGGAATGTCGAAAATGCGAACGAGCATAGACACGAACTCCCCGCGCGTCACCGGATTATTCACTCTAAACAGCGTCGTTTCGGAGTCCATCTTGTGCATTATCCCTTTGGAATACACGATGTTCAGCGCATTCTCCTGCGGATGGTTAGCAAAGTCGTTGAAGCTGTTGTCCATGTACATAACCTGATAATATCCAAAGGAATAGAACGGCACTTCAATCGTGTGGTTCTTCGTGTTAACTACTCCGCCCAGAATGCGCCACTCGCTCTCGCCCGGACGATTCGGGTCCCCCGTGCTGTCAGGGAAAATGCTGTAGTGGAACACGGTCAAATACTTCCACGCCTCGGCGCGAATGCTGTCATCGTATTTCAGCGTCAGCTTGCCCCGCTTGGTCGGAACCACCATGTCCTTGAGCTGGCGCGTAAAGAACTCTCCGCCCCCGGCGTTGCCGTATTTCGGCGGTTCATAAGGCAGCCGGCCGGAACCGAACAACGCATCCCTCATTTCCTTCTCAAAATCCGGATGGCTCGGAGATTTGTTGATATCGGCGATCGTCCCCGCATCGATCCAGTAACGCTTGCTGGCCGGACGGAAGCGTCCCGTCGGCTCCAGCAGCTCCTGTTGGCCTCCATAGCGGACGTCCTCTTCGTTCTTATCGACAATGCCATCCGTATTGGTTGCGATCCCGAACAGGATCGAACGCGTATCCGAGACATACTGATTCTGGTTTTCGCGATCGTTGCGCATGAGCTTCGTATCCTTAGGGAAGGAAAGCTCGATTTCCTTATTGAACGCGGTCATCTTGTTCTTGAAAGGAGTCTTGAATTGCGCGCCTTCGATCGGGTTATTCACGTTATTGAGTATGATCTCGGCATCCAGTTCCGTATCGCCGCGAACAATCGTAAATTTCACCCGGTTATTGCCGGTTTTCAGATCGGTAACCGGGATTTCGAACAAATCCTGATTGTCCGACGTTTTGCCGATCGCCGTATACTGCACCTTGTTGTATAAAATATAGCTGGCGCGATCCGCGACAATTTGGACGTTCTCGAAGTTTTTGTTAATATTCGCCTGATCGATGCCATTGGTGTTTTTGATGACGGCCGGACGAATAATCCGGTAAGCCTGCTCTTCCTTGGTGACTTTGATCGTCTTGACGACGGTAGAGCCGCCCGCTGAAGCGCGAAGCTCGAAAATATAGTCTCCGTAATTCTGCAAATCAAAATCATGCGTGAACGTCACCGGATCGGAACCCGAGAAGGACGGCGACAACTCACGCACCGTGCTTTCGCCGGGTGCCTGGTAATACAGCTTGATGTTCGCCGAGCTTGCATTCACAACCGAGCCTTTGAGCGTAATCCGGTTGGAAGTCGTTACATATTCCGTATCCGATACTTTGTTATAATTCGGATCTCTCGAAGGGTAGCTTAACGAAAAGTCGGAAATAACCGGCAGATTCGTTTTGAACACGAAAATATCATAGTCCGTTTTCGTCACAATGCTGCCAACTCGCAGCGTAAAGCTTAACGTTTTCTGGCCTTCTTCATTGAATACCTGCTTGCCGTCGACTCTGACTGCAGCCGGATCAAGCTCGAAATTTTTGCCGGTAAAGCTCAGTACCGTAGGATCGTCCGGCACTTTGCCGTTGACGGTCCAGCTGACGAAGCTTGCATTGAAGTCGCTCGGCACATTGAAGACCGAACCGGTAATAACTTGCGGAAGCGTATTGGTTCCGCAGTTATACGTACCGCACACCTGCATATTATCGTAAATGTTGTTGGCGACCAAATAAGGCGAGCCCGAGATGAGCAGCTTGAAGATCGTACCGGGATAAACATCCGTTCCGCTGATCGGAATCAGCTCAAGATCGGTATCGCCATCAGGCAAACCGGAGAGCTCGATGCGGCTGCCAGCCGCATAATCGGCCTTCACCGTGCCGTTCACCTTCACGCGAATGTGGGTAGCGTTCGGAGCAGTCACTTGAAGCAGCGCTGGCATCTCATTAATTTGAGTCGCTCCCCGCTCATTCAGCGGAATCAAAATTTCCCCGGTACCGGTCGTAACGACGCGTTCTACCTTCTGGATATACGGCTCATTCGTGTTGACATAGTTAAACGAAAAACGGGAAATTTCCGGTTCCCTCGAATCATCCGAAGGAATGAACTTCACTTCGATCGATTGAGCGCGCGCCCCGCCGTTAATCGGCAGATCGACCTTCACCTCATGGACGGTATAACGGTTGTCAGGCGAGTCATACTTGCTGACTTGACTGTTATTCGCCGTTTCGCCGCCGTGAAGATATGCCGGGGACGTAACGGTGCCGCTTTGGTTGTACACGAAATCATTATCCGCAAAGGAATAACGAACCGTCTGCCCCGTTCCCGACACGGTAAAATCGGCATAGCTATAATCCAGCGTAGTACCGTTGTTCGATTTGGACGATTTCAGATAGCCGGTCAATGTGATATTTTTGTCCGCTGCGGTAATCGTCGGCTTATCCGCCCTATACATCACCTGGCCATTGGTATCTCCAAGCACGCCTACCTTCGCATTGAACGCGAACGCTTTGCCGTTATCATAGACAAAATGCTTGGTCAGCTCTGTCCGGTTCGTATTATTGTGCGAAACAAAGGTTACTTCGTTATCGCCGGGAACAAACGTCATATCGTTGCTCCGGCCTGTATTGGCGAAGAAGGTAAAGCGTCCATTCACATAGTTGCCCGCATTATACTGATTGCCGAGCAGCATCGAACGGATATAGTTGGCATTGGCTGCATTACCGGTGATCGTCACTTGGCTCGATTGCTGCTTCGGCAGCATGCCTGTGCCATTGAATGGGTAGCTTACGTCCTCCAACGGTTCGTTGTTGATCTTCAAGTTAGAGATGTTCGTGGAAGCCACGAAGCGCACCCAGACCGAAGGAAACGTCATGCTGTTTCCCATTTTGACGGTGATCTTGTTCAGACCGCTCGTCAAATGAATATTGTTGAACAACAGCTGGTTCGGATTGTCCGGATTGCGCACAGGATTGTTCGAAGCATCCGTGTCCTGCAGGCGCCCTGTCGTATGGTTGTATACTTGAACATACATCGAACGCAGGTCCGCATCCGTGAAATCATCCGAGATCAATGCGGTAAACGACAACGGATTCGTTGTAATTTGATCGACCGGCACATCATCTCCCGGAGGAGTGTCGCCGGTATACTGGAATCCCTCGATCGCAAAGCTGGCCGCCAATGCCGTCTTCGGCGGGAACAAGCTCACGAGCAGCGCGGCGATCAGCGCCAAACTGACCCATTGGCGAAACATTCGTTTCAAGTGGACTACCTCCCTATGCGAATTTGTTGCTTTGGAACTGATCCGGACGGATAGGCCCATCGTTTCGACAGACCTTCCCGTGACCATCAGCCCGTTTTTTAGTCACATATGCTTTTTTATCGGAAAGATCGACATGATTGTTTATACTCGGCAATAAAAAAATCCCAAGTCCGTCAAGGACCTGGGATGGGGTCGAACCGCACCGTTATTTCGACACGCGCGAGCGTGTGCCAAGTTGCAGCGTCTTGTCTCTGACTTTGTTCAGGAAGCGGATGACCGGCTTTCGCGTCTGGCTGATGATGCCGATTGCCTCTGCGCCGATCACGAGAGTACATACGAGTAAAATGATAAGAATGACGGCTGCCCATAAAATTTCGCGTTCAGACAAAATCGACAGAAGCACAGCGGAAGAACCGAAAACTAAGGCGATGCCATATATAATGAGAACGGTCGTCCGGTGGCTGAAGCCAAGCTGCAGCAAGCAATGGTGCAAATGGCTTTTGTCTGCGGCAGAGATCGGCAAATGATTCACCCAACGGCGCAAGATCGCGAAAAAGGTATCCGACAGCGGCACGCCAAGAATCATAATCGGAATAAGCAGCGATACGACCGTCGCCTGCTTGAAGCCGAGAATGGACAGCGTAGCCAGGCTAAAGCCGAGAAACAGCGCGCCGGAGTCGCCCATGAAAATTTTGGCCGGATGAAAATTATAGAATAAAAATCCGACGATGCTTCCAAGCAAAATGACGCTGAGCAGAACGACGGTGATATTGCCCATCATCAAGGCGAGCACAAGCATGGTGGCTATGGCAATCGCCGATACGCCGGCAGACAAACCGTCCAATCCGTCAATCAGGTTAATCGCATTGGTTACGCCGACGATCCAGAAGATCGTGAGCGGGATCGACAGCCACGTCAGCGAAATCGACAAGTCGCCGAACGGCACGCTGATAAAATCAATGACAACGCCCGCGTGAACGACCACTCCGGCGGCAATAATTTGCCCGAGCAGCTTGATCTTGGGCGACAAGTCGAACCGGTCGTCTAACGCGCCGACCAGCACAATAATCGACCCGCCAACGATAAGGCCGAAGACGACATCGGATTGCAGCGAATCAAGCGCCGGCGAAATAACGAAATAAGCGGCAATAAAGGCAGCGTAAATCGCCAGGCCACCGAGACGAGGCATAATGCGGGTATGTACTTTGCGATGATTCGGCGCATCCACCGCCCCGACGAGGTGAGCAAATCGCTTCACGAGCGGCGTGAGCAAAAGCGCAATTAGCATGGCTGTAGCAAAGCCGATTCCGTAAAGTAGACTCATATAGTATGTTCCAGCCCCTTTGTTCTATGAAAACCCAAACACTCACATTATACTCTGTCGCCCATCGAAATACCATCATCGATTTTAAGCGATTTACAGGAGAATCCGGAAATTTTCATAGTAATAGTCAAGGTTTCTGTACATTTTCTTTTTCACGGATCACTTTCAAGGCGAATTTCGGCAGCTCAAGCATTCTTTTGTACCGCCATGGCTCCTGCAGCAATCGATAAAACCATTCCAGACGAAGCTTCTGCAGCAGGACTGGAGCCCGCTTCAGTTTCCCGGCCAGCACGTCGAAGCTGCCGCCGACTCCCATCATGACCGGCACGCCAAGCTGAGCCTTGTATTTCCCGATCCAGGGCTCCTGCTTGTCGGCCGACCGCCCAACGAGCAAAATATGCGGCCGCGCGGCACGGATCTCCTCGATCACGGCGGCGTCTTCCTGATCGCCGAAATAACCGTTCCGGACTCCGGCCAGCGCAATCCCCGGGTAGGACTGCCGGAGCTTATCGGCTGCCGCCTGGATGACTTCGTCAGTGGCGCCGACCATGTACACCCGCCAGCCGCGCGCTTCTCCCTCGCGCATCAGCTCATGAAGCAGATCGATGCCCGGCACGCGCTCGGCGACCGGATTTCCCACATACCCTGAAGCCCAGACAACGCCGGCGCCGTCAGGTACAATGAGCTCCGCTTCCTTCATCATGCGCATGTACTGCGGATCCCTGAGCGCCGCCATAACCATGATCGGATTGGCCGTAATGACTTGATGAGGCACAGTGCCATCCTCGACAACCCGGCATAAATAATCGACCGTTTGCCTCATATTCCATTTCGCAACAGGCACCCCGAAAATCGTGACGACCGGTGCTTTCTGCAGGCTGCTTGCGTTTTCGTTCACTAACTATCCCGTCCTTTGCCATAGTAAGCCGCGATCCGCTCGGCCGGCGCCTGAGCTTCGCTTCTAAGACGGTCGATGACAGACCTCTTCTCGTCTCGCCAAGCCGGCGCTTTATCGTACAGCCGCAGCGCCTCGGCGGCCAGCGCCGCGGCATCGGGCGACGCTGTGCGGAAGCACGCCTTCATGCCAAGCCGGTTCAGGAACTGGTCAATCTTCGGATCGTAAGACACCCCGACCATGGGCACGAGCTGTCCCGCAGCATAGATCAAGGAATGCAGGCGCATGCCGATCAGCATGCGGCAGGCAGCAACCTCGGCCAGCATGTCCTGCGGATGAACGACGCCGGCAGCAACAGAAATCCGGTGATTGTAGCTTTCCCCCAGCCGTTCCTTCACATACATTGAAGCCGCTTCATCGGAAGGCAGATGGAACGGAAGGAAGCGGATGCTGGCGTCCGTCTGCTCCAGCAGCGCCTTCAGCCCGTCGGCGACGGCGTTGAGCTCGGAGCGGTCCTCGTTCCAATAACGGACGGAAACGCCTACTACAGTGTTCGGCGCTTCCGGGGTCTTTTGCGACGGTTGTCCGCTCCGCAGCGGAAGACCCATGACCGGATCGGGCACGACATGCACCTTCGCCCCGCTGATCCCCATTCGCTGCAGCAGTTCGGACGACTCTTGGTCTCGAACCGAGATCAAGGGACAGCGGTTAAATGCCGCACGAATCCAGCGGTAAAATATTTTGCGATGTACCGGCCCGATTCCTTGCGAATAAATGAATACCGGCTTGCCCATCCATTGGGCCAGCTTGATGACAGCCAAATAGTAAGGAATCGTCTTCGCGCTCGTCTCGTCCTGAAGCAGGCTGCCGCCGCCGCTGATCAAACCGTCGGAGGTGCTGATCGCCCTCCATAATTCGGCCGGCCGCATGCGGTGAGCGGCTTCAACCCCGTAAGTGCGGCTCGTTTCCTCGGGATTGGCGGATAAGACGACCGGCACGAACTCGACGCCCTGCCGCTCCCCCTGCTCCTTAAGAGCCAGGAGTATGGACTGCAGGACCGCCTCGTCGCCGCTGTTGCGAAAGCCGTAGTAGCCGGACAGGACGATGCGCTTTACTTGAGAACCCATCGTCGCCAGCTCCTATCGACTATTTCCCAGGCAATGATCAGGACGAGGCCGATCGCGGTTCCCAGAAGCAGCCCGTACATAACCCGGATCGACGAAATGACCAAAGGCGTATGAAGATGGGCGAACGTATCGACAATCGACGCCTGCCCGATCACGCCGGCCAGAATGAGCAGCACGGCGCTGCGGTACTTCACGCAGAGGTAGGCTCCTAGCAGGAACAAAGGATGCGCCAGCAAAAACTCCTTGGTTCTTGGCCTTACTCCCATCGTATTTTCCAAATACGCCCGAAATACTCGCTCGATACCGGAAACTTGGCCCTCGTTGCCGGTCCGGGACAAATAATAGTAGCCGACTGCCGCCAGCACAGCGGCGACGACGACCCACAGCACGCTGATGTTCATCGCGAGCAGCTGCCGCGTTTTGCCGATGATGCCCGCATAGTTCGTCCGATCGCTGAACAGAAGCCAGAACAGAGCAACCAGCACGATCGGCGCCAAATGCAGCACGCTGACCCCCCGGAACTGATCCAGCACAAGCGAATACTGAATTTGATTGAGCAGCCCGACGATAAAGCAAATGCCGATAGCCGAGACGACCGTTGCGCGCAGCAGCAGGAGGATCGCAAAAAACAGATTGGACCCGCCTCGTTGCTCCTCCTTCCGCCGCCTTGCCGCTCGCACCGCCATCATCACCGCAATCGTCGGCGCGCAGGTACCGGCGCCTAAGGCGAGCGCCTGCGCGAATAAATGCGCGTTCAT
>Ga0207865_100719_pt1 | contig 32239 bp, 27 predicted proteins | sample HigsolmetaAR204D_FD_184836 | JGI IMG/M metagenome (GOLD analysis project Ga0207865, IMG submission 184836) | Ionic liquid and high solid enriched microbial communities from the Joint BioEnergy Institute, USA - AR20-4-D (SPAdes) (version 2) ...
ATCATCGATGCTCTTGAACGGGCCTTCCGGAAACAACCGGTTTTGCAATAACCCTTTCTCACTTCCCATCGGGGTGCTCCGCACCCCCTATTTGTGTTGTGTCGATCTGAGTACCTGAATAGTTACCATTTTTTTTGGCTGATAGTCGTATCCAACGGGATTGTTTTTACATGGCTGTTTTTAATATTTTATATCTCCAATAATAAGCTTAAACAGAAGGCAGCGAAGGAAGGAGCGCTGGATGCATTCATTTGCAAGCATATTGACGGGCTTGGCCTGGGTAAAACGAAGTGCGAGCTGAGGAACTATCCTGACAGGCTGGAGATCCGAGAAGTCAGGAATAACCGCAAGTACTACATCCCGCATGAGCGGATTCGCAGCCTCGAAGTACAGCAGGTTCAGCGTCCGGAAACGAGCTGTTTATGTGTCAATTATATTGATAAGCACGGATGGATGGAGAAGATTGTATTTGAAAATCGTTGGAACCTGATTCGTATGCGTACGTTTGCCAGAGGGGTCAACGCATCATTGACTCCTACTTATGAACGGACAACGATCCATTTCTAGTCGATCCCCTTTTGCTTGGTACTCTAGTCCTTTCGCCGGGAGAGCAGCCAATTGGCATTCGGCTTTGCGCGGCCGTCGTTTCACCGAACCAACAATCTCCGCCAACCCCGGGATTGACTCCTGGGATTGACGGAGATTTTTTTCGCGTGCGGTTATTTCCACCATTCGTCGAAAGGAGTAACCGGCAGCTCGCGCTTATGCCGGGTCGTCTCGTACCGCCGCTCGATATTGGCGCGCGCTTCCGGTGCGACGTCCTTCCCGGTCAAATATTCGTCGAGGACGCGGTACTCTAGGCCCAGCTCCTTCTCGTCGGGCTGCTGCGGCGTATGGTCGAGAAGGTCGGCCGTCGGCGTCTTGAGATACAGCCACTCGGCTGCGCCCAGCTCGCGAAGCAGCTCGCGCCCCTGGCTTTTCGTCAGTCCCGTCAGCGGCAGCAGATCGGCTCCGCCGTCGCCGAATTTGGTGAAAAAGCCGGTCACGGCCTCCGCCGCGTGATCGGTGCCGACGACGAGGCAGCGGCGTTCGCCTGCAACGGCGTACTGCGCCGTCATCCGCATCCGCGCCTTCGCATTGCCTTTGTGATAATCCGACAGCGGCTCTCCCGCCGCCTGGGCATAGGCCGCAGCCAATGCGTCGACAGGCGCTTCAATTTGAAATGTCAGCGTCCGGTCAGGCCGGATGAACGCCAGCGCTGCCTGGGCATCCTCTTCGTCTTTTTGCGTGCCGTAGGGCAGCCGCATCGCATAGAACGTCGCCTCATAGCCTTCGCTGCGCAGCTCTTCCGCCGCCAGCTGCGACAAGCGGCCGGCAAGCGTCGAATCCTGCCCGCCGCTGATCCCGAGCACAAACCCCTGCGCCCCCGTCTTTCGGCAGTATGCCTTCAAAAAATCGATCCGGCGGCGAATTTCTTCCTTCGCCTCTATCGCCGGTTTGACATGGAGAGCGTTCATGATTTCTTGCTGCATCGTCATCGTTCCTGCTCCTCTCTTCAGTATGTGAAGTGTGTTTCTGCCCTCTGCCGCTCGGCCGCTTCAGCCGCTGGCTTGCAGCTTCACCTTTTCCCGCACCTCATCGATCAGCCTCATCTTGTTGTCCCAGCATTCCTGGCTCAAATTGACCGGGTATTCGGCCGGATTCAATGTCCGCTTGTATTCGTCCCACAATACGTCCAGATTCCGCATGGCGAATTCCCGTGTCTGCTCCAGCGCAGGAATCGGATAAACGAGCCGTCCGTCCTCGAAAATCGTATGGTGCAGCTCTTTCGCCTCGAAGTCGGTCACGAATTTGGCGATAAACGTATGCACAGGGTGGAACATTTTCAGCCGTACTTCTTGCTGCGGATCCTCGTGCTCAAGCGTAATATAGTCGCCTTCCGATTTCCGGTTCTTCTTATTGATAATGCGGAACACCCGCTTGCGTCCGGGAGTCGAAATTTTTTCCGGGTTCGAGCTGATTTTGATCGTGTCGACCATCGCCCCGTTCTCGTCCTCAATGGCAATGAGCTTGTAGACGGCGCCCAAGGCCGGTTGATCGTATGCCGTAATCAGCTTGGTGCCGATGCCCCAGACGTCGATTTTTGCTCCCTGCGCCTTCAGGTTGATGATCGTCTGCTCGTCGATATCGTTCGACGCGTATATTTTGGCGTGCGGGAATCCGGCTTCGTCGAGCATTTTGCGGGCTTCTTTCGACAAATAAGCGAGGTCGCCGCTGTCCAGCCGAATGCCCAGGAAGTTGATGCGGTCGCCGAGCTCCTTTGCCACCCGGATCGCGGTCGGCACGCCCGAACGGAGCGTGTCATAGGTGTCCACCAGGAATACGCAGTCCTTGTGCGTTTCGGCGTATTGGCGGAAAGCCTGGTATTCGTCGCGATAAGCCTGCACCATGGCATGGGCGTGCGTGCCCGAGATCGGAATGCCGAACAGCTTGCCGGCCCTGACGTTCGATGTGGCGTTGAAGCCCGCCAAATAGGCGGCTCTCGTTCCCCAGATCGCGGCTTCCAGCTCCTGGGCCCGGCGGGTGCCGAACTCCAGGCTCAGCTCGTCGCCGATCACCTGCTTGATGCGCGAAGCTTTGGTCGCGATCAAGGTCTGATAATTGACGATGTTCAGAATCGCCGTCTCGATCAGCTGCGCCTCGGCGAGCGGCGCCTCGATGCGCATCAGCGGCTCGTTGGCGAACACGAGCTCGCCTTCCCTCATCGACCGGACGGTGCCCGTAAAGCGGACGGTGCGCAAATAGTTCAAGTATTCCTCGTCGTAGCCTTCCTCGCGCAAATACATTAGATCGCTGTCCGTAAACCGGAAGTCGTGCAGGTAGCGGATCACCCGCTCCAGCCCGGCAAAGACGGCGTAGCCGTTCTGAAACGGCAGCTTGCGGAAGTAAACCTCGAATACCGCTTTGCGGTTGTGCATCCGGTCCTGCCAATAGACCTGGGTCATATTGATCTGATATTTATCGGTATGCAATGCCAAGCTGTCGTCGGCATAGCGCCGCTCCGGAAGCTGAACCTCTATATGTTCTGCCATGTTAATCTTCTCCTTTGCTGACGATCGTGCCGCCGATCGATCCCTTGAAATGACGCAATGCCCATTCGTGCCCCTGCGGATCGAAGCTGGCGACGGCATCCCGGTGAACGACGATCTCGAAGCCTTTGTTGTACGCGTCCACCGCCGTATGCAGCACGCAAATGTCCGTGCAGACGCCGACCAGATGCAGCTCGGTTATGCCTCTTGCCCGCAGCTGCAGCTCAAGATCCGTGCCGGCAAAAGCGCTGTACCTTGTTTTGTCCATCCAGTACACGTTGTCCGCATCCCGGTGCTTCCGGTACGTATCGCTCAGCTTGCCGTACAGCTCGCGTCCCTGCGTGCCTTCGATGTTATGCGGCGGGAACAGCTTCGTTTCGGGATGCAGCTCGTCGCCGGCCCGGTGCATATCGATGGCGAACACGACGTAATCTCCGCGGGCAATGAACTGCTCGGTGATTTCGACGATCCGCTCTTCCAGCGCCTGACCGGGCGCGCCGCAGGTCAATGCCCCGCCATCTGCGACAAAATCGACCGTATAATCGATATTGATCAAAGCTCTTTGCTTACCGCTCATGGAAAGCCCTCCTTTGAATTTGACATTTCCGCGAGGTGCGGAAAGGTTAGCCGCGTTATATTTTGGAGTGATAAATCGACTTATTGAGCTCGGCGTCCACAAACCGGTACAGCTGCGTCGGCCGTTTGGACGTCCGGGTCGTCGTCTTCCCTTTGACTTCCTCGATGAAAGGAAGCGACTTGATCTTGCGCCGGAAGGCGGAATCGAGCGCGATCGCCGAATCGTTCGTGACCGTCAGCAGCACTGCCTGAAGCTCGGAATACGTAAATTCCTCCGGCAAAAACTCTTTGGCGACCGTCGTCTCGAGCAGCTTCCGCTCGATGACGCGGATGGCGTCCCGGATGATTCGGGCGTGATCGAAGGCGAGATCGAGGGACAGCACGCGCTGGACCGGGAACAGTTCCACCTCGCTGGCGTCGTCGTTCGCCTGCCGCTGCGACAGCTTGTGCTCGGGAACGATGGCATAATGCGCATTCGAGATGATCCAACCTCGCGGATCGCGGCCGGGCGCGTCGTATACCCCGAAATGCTCAAGGTGGATGCGGTCGACGCCGGTCTCCTCCTTCAGCTCGCGGCGGGCCGAATCGAAAGCCGTTTCGCTCGGGTCCACGAACCCGCCGGGCAGCGCCCATTTTCCCGCCTCGATATTCGGCCTGCCCTCGCTGTCCGTCATGCTCCGGCGGATCAGCATAATATTCAGGTCCATCACGGGCGGCTTGAATTCCTCGACCTTGACCGGCACGATCGTAAATACGGCAATGTCTGACGTATATCCGTCCGGCGTTCGGTATTTGGTGACGTCGTAGTGCTGCATCGCTTGCTCGTTGGACAAGGAGTCGGTCTCCTTTCTTATTATTTAACAATTATCAATTTGTTAAATATAATATAGCGGGATCGGCCCGTTTTGTCAAGCGGCAGCGATCCCTTTTGTTGAGCCCTTTTTTCGCCCCTTCTATGCCATTGGTCGAAAGCGCATTCAACATAGCTTTACGTCGAAGTCGATGGCAATGCTTCCCTCGCTTCCCGGTATACCGTTACATAGCCCTGCAGCTCCTGCAGACCTAAGCCCGCAAAATCCAAAAAGCGGTGAAGCGCCTCCTCATCCGCATCCGCCGGATCTCCCACCTGCCGGCTGCCGCTGAAATAAAATTCCATCCGACGGCCCGAACTCCTGCAAGGAGCATCCCCTGATTTTCGTGCACGGAACGTGAGTCGAAAGCGCTCGCCGAATCGCTTTGCTGCAGCCGCTTTTCCGGACTATTGACAGCAGACCTCCAGGCTGGTAAGATTTAACCACATCATTCCTATAGGATTTAAAAGAATAAGATGGCATGACAGTCCACCGATCCGCCGGAGACTCTTTCCTGAACAGGAGAGAGTCTTTTTTAGTTCGCCGCGGCCGGTTGACGAGCTTCTTCGGCGTACGGCTCCCCCCTCAGGGGACGACACGGTTCGGCTGCCATCGTATCACCATTGAAGAAAAGGAGCGATTCCCATGATGCCCGTATTCATTCGCCAAGCCATCCCGCGGTTTAAGACGGCGCTAACCGCCTCTCTTGCCCTGCTCTTGCTCGCCGGCTGCGGCACAGCCGGTACGAACGAAGCGCCAGCCGCTGCCCGGGGCGGCAGCCAGGAGAAGGTCGTCATCCACATCGGCGTGCAGGGCAAAACCGGCATTTTCCCGTACGCCCGGGATAAGCGGTATTTCGAGCAGGCGTTCGAGAAGGTCGGCGTGGAGGTGCAGTGGACCGAGTTCCAGAGCGGCCCGCCGCACTTTGAGGCGTTTGCCTCGAACCGGCTCGATTTCGGCGCGGTCGGAGGAACGCCGGTCGTCTCCGGCCAGGTCGGCGGCGTCGATTTCAAGGCGGTCGCCGTGACGTCTGACGGCAAAAAGGGCAATTTCATTGTCGTGCCGAAGGACAGTCCGATCCGGCGGCTGGAGGATTTGCGCGGCGCCAAGATCGGCGTGGCCAAGGGCAGCAGCGCCTATAATTTCCTGTTCATGGCGCTCGATCGTGGCGGCTTGAAGGGCGAAGACATCAAGCTCATTCAGTTGCAGCCGGACGAGGCCAGGCCGGCGCTCGACTCCGGCGCCATCGACGCCTGGTCGATCTGGGAGCCGTATGCGACGACGGCCGTATTCCAGAGCGGAGCCCACATCTTGGTCAGCGGTCAGGACCTGAACATTAACGCCCCTGCTTTTCTTGTGGCCCGCACGGCGTTTTTGGAGAAGCACCCGGACCTGGCCGTCCTGTTTCTGAAGACGTACGAGGAAGCGCGACGCTATTTTGTCGATCACCTGGACGAAGTGGCTGCGGATATTTCCCGAGCGCAGAAGCTGGATCTGGAAATTACGAAGACGGTGCTGAGCAACGCCGACCCGATCCTGTCTCCGATCACGCCGGAGTTCGCCAAGGCGCACCAGGAGCAGGCCGATTTTCTGTTCCATGAAGGAGCGATCGGCAAAAAGCTGAATACGAGCGAAGTGTTCGAGAACAAATACGTGGAGCAGGCGCTCAAGGAGCTGCAGGAAAGCGGGCGCTGACCGCACATTCGTGATGTTCAATGCCGCGATGTCGTACTGCATAAGAAAAACGTCTACCTACGTCCATTCAAGGATGAGCGACCGCAGGGGGCCGGTTTATGCCTCGAACCGCGAGGCATAGCCAAGGCAGCAGAAGAAAAACCTTGCCTTCGGCAAAGTCCTTTAGCGTGCAAATCCATACTTTGCTGCGACAGGGATTGCTCAGATGGCAGCCCTCAAATCCATGGAAGCGTTCGAATTCTGCGTTAGCGCTGCTCCTCCCCGGGCCCATGAGTCCTCTCTAACGCAAGTGACAAACGCTATATTGCTGAAATGCGGCAACGGGGGGCCTGATCCTCCAAGTCCTTCCTAGATCCGGTTGTCCTCCGGCAATAACTCGCCCGCGGCCTTCATCCCGCTCTTGCCGGCTTTGGGAATCCATAGCGTCGCGGCGAGACTGACGAGGCTGATGACAGCAGCGAGCAGGAACACCGCATGCAGCCCTTCCGCCAAAGCCTGCTGCGAACCGGACTGTCCGCTAATATAGGCATTCAGCGCCGCGCCCAGAACGGCTACGCCGATCGTCTGCCCCAATGTCCGCAGCAGCATATGCAGCGAGCCGGCGGCGCCGCGCATCGAAGCATCGACCGAAGATTGGACGACAAGCACGTATACCGTGGACGCTTGGCCGAATCCGAGACCGGTGACGAGGATGATCCCTACCAGCATCCAGGCCGGCGTCTCGGGCGTCACCGCCGCGAGCATGAGCGAGCCTGCCGCGATGAGGCCGCCGCCCAGCAAGGCTACATTGCGCGTCCCGAAGCGGGCGATCAGCGGCGAGCAGACCATCGCTCCCAACGGCCAGCCGACACAGAGCGGAATCAAGGTCAGACCGGAAGCGGTCGCCCCCATCTCCAGCACATTTTGCGTCCACAGCGGCAAATAAGCGGTCAGTCCGATCAGGATCATGCTGGTCAGAAAGCCTCCGGCGTTGACTACGGCCACGTACCGGATTTTGAACAATTGGAGCGGCATCATCGGTTCCTCATGCTTGGCCTGTATGACGATAAAGAGCAGCAGGAATACGACCGCCACCGCCAGCAACCCGAGCACTGCAGCGGTGCTGATGCTGACATCTCCGCCTTCTTCGTTGCCGAAGGACAGCAGCACGTACAGCAGGCTCGTCATGCCGATGGTGAAGGTGACGGCTCCGCCATAGTCGATTTTCCGCTTTTTCTTCTCGAGCGTCTCTTCGAAATGCTTGCCGATCATCCACATCGAGACGAGACCGAACGGAATATTGATGAAGAACACCCAATGCCAGGTCATGTAATCGACGAAAAAACCGCCGATGAGCGGACCGAAAATGCCGGCGATGCCCCACATCGAGCTGATCAGCCCCTGCACCCTGGCCCGCTGCTCGAAATTAAATGCATCGGCGATCATCGAGAACGTCACCGGGTTGATGGCCCCGGCGCCCAGCCCCTGAATCGCCCGGAAGACGATCAGCTGTCCCATCGTTTGCGATAGCCCGCACAGAAACGAGCCGGCCAGAAAGACGATCACTCCGATGAAATAGATGGGCTTTCGTCCAAGCAGGTCGCTCAGTTTGCCCCAGATCGGCGTCGAGACCGCCGTCGTAAGCAGGTAGATGGCGAACACCCAGCTCATCAGCTCAAGGCCGCCCAAGCTGTCGGCAATCCGCGGCATTGCCGTGCTTATAATAGTTACTTCGATGGCCGCCAAAAAGGTGGAAATCAGCAGCGCGCTGACGATTTTCTTTTGTTTGGAATTCAAAACAACGACCTCCTGATGAGTACCTTATCACATTCAGGAGCTATTATAGCACATACGTTCGGTGTCGAACACAAAAATTTGGCGAATTGATCCTCCACTGAAAGCAAACGCTTTTGAGGAGGAGTCTTCTCGCCTTCAATGATCAATAGGGAAGCCGGAATTCCCGTGAACTTTATGCCTTTTGATAATACAACCCGACGACGCCGTTGTTGTACGTCTTCGCGCTTTTCAAGCGGAGGGAAGACTGCGTCTCGGCCAGAGCGAACAATCGTTCGCCGCCGGCAGCGATGACGGGATGAACGAACAGCCACAAGTCGTCAAAAAGACCGTTTTGGATAAAACGCTGCCACGTTCCCGCTCCGCTCTCGACCGAAATGTGACCCGCCAGTTTTCTCATCTGTTCCAGCTCGCGGGCGAGCGAATGCTCGTCTTGGATCACGATTTGCTGCGAGTTTCTCCATGTTAGCTCCACTTTGGAACGGGAAATGACTGCTTTCGGAATTTCATTGATGCGCCTCGCAATGTCCCGCTCCAACGCATCGTCTGAATGCTCCTCCGCGTGCTGCCAATACTCCGCCAACGAAGCATAGGAGCGGCTTCCGACGATAATCGCATCAACCGTGCGATAGTAATCCAAATAGTCCTGCAAAATGTCCTCGCTCATCGTCATCCACTGCTCTTCGCCCGTCACCATGCCGTCCAACGACGCCTGCATCGTCAACACGATATTGCCCATCGTCATCTTCAACTCCAATCTTGAGCATTGAATAAGAGGAATATAGCATAGTGGCGGTTTCAATGTTTCTTATCGATTGCTGACTTACTCGCCTTGCCTGTTCAACATAGCTTTGCAGCGGTTAATGATCTCCTTTGCGGCTCTCCGGGATGTTGTCGGGAAAGCGATCGGCATCGATAAACTCCAGACCACGATTCGGAATTGTTCATCGCTCCGCCGGGCAAGCCGTAACGTCCGCCGGCTGATGCCTGCGCATGTTTTCACCCGCTTTCCGGTTCCCCTTTTTAACGGCGTGACAACTCTTACAACATGCCAAGCCAGCCCTGCTCACTGCGCGATCCATGGCAATGCCCTGCAAAGCTCTGCAGAGCACGCCTTCGCCCCTCCGATTCAATTAAACCCGCCGTTCGCGCGAATCGTCTGCCCTGTCAACCAACGGGCTATATCGCTGACGATTAGCTCGGCCGCATTCGCGATATCCTCCGGTTCGCCAAGCCGTCCGAGCGCGTTCATTCGGCGGAGCCCCCGTATTTAAGCCTGAAATTGGGCTTCGATCCGGCGTCATCCTGGACATCATCGTGAAAAAGATGCACCGTCCGGAGGCCGCTCCCGCAGAAGCCTTTCGCGGCATCGCCGCGAATCGAACATATCGCGGCCCCCGATTGCCGCCTATACGGCGGCGCCGGGCGAAGTCCGGTCCTGCAGGTTGGCGACCCGCTGGTCGCCCCAGCTGAAGCTGCGATCGCGCAGCCGCTCGACCTTGTCCCAATCGATGTCGACGCCGATGCCCGGCTTCGCTTCATCCGGCGCCAGCAAATAGCCGTCGACGTAGCGTACCGGCTCCGCCGTGATGTCGTCGACGTACAGCGCCGGTCCGGTCGGATCGGAGATCGCGCTTAAATTCGTCAGTCCGGCGCCGAAAATCGCCTGGGCCGCTGTCCCTAAGCCGAGCTCCTGTGTCGTGCCGATCAGCACGCCCTTGCCCGCTACCTCTGCCGCGGCCGCCGCCTTGCGCGCCGCAGCGAAGCCGCCGATGAAGATGAGCGCAATATTGAACAGGTCGACGGAGTCGCGGCGGATCAGATCGTGCAACTGCTTGAAGCTCCACACGTGCTCGCTGACCGGCACATCGACCGCCAGCCGGAAATGCCTAAGCCCTTCCGCATCGTTGAGCTGCGCCGGGCTTTCCACGAGCTGAATGCCGTACTGCAGCAGCCGCCGCGTCTGACGCAGCGCCGTCTTCCAATCGAGCAAATGGCTGAAGTCGAGCGACTTGATCGTCACCTTCGAGCCGAATTCGCTGCGCACGGCCGCAAGGAACGCCTCATCGGCGTCCGGATGCTGCCCGGCGTACAGCCGGAAGGCGTCGAAGCCTTCGGCGAGCCGCTTGCGCACGACTTCCACGTTGGCCGCGACCTCCCCCATCGAACGGTGGCGGAAGATCGGATAGCATACCTTGATCCGGTCGCGGACGCGGCCGCCGAGCAAGCGGCTGACATTGACGCCGAGCGCCTTGCCGACGAGATCGTGCAGCGCAATATCGATGCCGCAGCGGATGAACGTCCCCTTCTCATAGTAATACATCGTCTGAGGAAACAAATCCGCCATCTCCCGGTTCAAGGCGGCCAGATCGAACGGATCGCGCCCGGCGAGATGCGCCTTCAGCGTGCGCCGCAAGTCTTCCGCGTCCAGCGAATATTTGGGCAAATGGGAGAAATCGGACATTTCCCCCACGCCTGTCAAGCCTTCGTCCGTATGGATGCGCACGATCGCATGCTGGCACACAAAGCCGGTATGCCGCGGTATCCGCACGATATCCAGTTGCACATCTACGATTTTCATCGTTGTTCACAGCTCCTTTATTCGGCTATTGAGAGGAGCACCCGAAGGCCCCCGACCTGCGGCGGCGAAATGAATGGCCAAAGCAGCGAAACGAAAGGCGAAGGGTACAGCCAAATGGCTCCGGATGATTATCCGGATGGTACCATCTGGTACCAGATGGCACCGGATGGCTCCGGATAGAACCAGACGGCCCCGGCACTTCTGCCGCCTAAGACAGCAAGCCCCAGCTCTGCAAAATGCGCCGCACTTCCTGCTTCTCCTCCGGACGAAGCGGCGCGGCCGGCGGGCGCAGCACGCCGTTCGACTTGCCGAGCTGGGCCATCGCTTCCTTGACGACGCTGACATTGTTGCCGCTGCGCCGCGCTTCCCGCAGCTCCTCGAACGGGCGGATTTCCTCCCAGATCTCCATCGCGCGGTCGTAACGGCCTGCACGCAGCGCGTCCAGCATGGCGAACGATCGGCGGGCGTCGACGTTCACCATCCCGGAGGTGAAGCCGACCGCTCCGGCCGCGAAGAAGAACGGCGCCCACATCTCCGCCGTACCGCACAACCAGACGTAGCGGTCGCCGATGGCCCGCACCGCCTTGGCGAACGACGGCACATGGTTCAGCGCATACTTGACGCCGACGATATTGGTCTCTGCCGCGGCCTGCTGCAGCGCTTTGGCCGTGACCGTCTCGCTCCGCGCATAGAGCACGACCGGCAGCTTCGTCGCCTGCGCGATCGCCCGGTAGTAGCCGACGAGGCCGCTTTCCAGCACGAACGGATGGACCGGCTGATGAACCATCACGCCGTCCGCCCCGGCTTCCTCGGCGTGGCGCGCCAGCGCAGCGGCCGTCCGGGCATCGTATCCGATGCCGGCGATCACCTTCGCCCGCCCCGCGGTATGACGCACCGCGAACGTCACAGCCTCCTTCGCCTCCTCGATCGTCAGCGAATAAAACTCGCCCGTATTGCCGCACGGGTACACGGCAGGGAGCCCGCTGCGGAGCAGATCGTCCAGCACGCTCCCGTAAGCCGCGTAATCGATATTGCCCCGTTCGTCGAACGGGGTCACCGGAATGGCGTTAATGCCCTGGATTGCCTCTCGAAAAGCGGTATGCATTGCCTGATCCTCTCCTTGTCATCATCTGTTGCGGGCAGGAATACGGCGGAAAACAGGCGCTCGCCCTCTCGGTTATCCATCCCGCGGATCGCCTTGAGCACCGGCTTAAGCTTGCCGGCGAGCTATGGCGGCATACCGCCGCCACGCTAATCCGACTTCTGCAGCGCGGAGCGGCCGCCGTCCACGACGAGCGTCGTCCCCGAGATGAAGCTGGCATCGTCCGATGCGAGAAAAACGGCGGCAGCCGCCACATCCTCCGGCTTGCCGAAGCGGCCAAGCGGATGCGAGGCGAGCATCGCCTGCGTGCGCCGGTCCCGGTCGGCGAACTGGCTCAGGAACGCCTCGGCGAGCGGCGTCTCGATGAAGCCCGGGCAGATGCTGTTGGCCCGGATGCCATGCTTGCCGAAGTCGACGCAGATGCCGGCCGCCATGGCGATCATCCCCGCCTTGGACGATTGATACGGGAAGTGATTCGGCTGCGTCCGGAACGCGTGCGTCGACGAGATGTTGACGATGCTGCCGCCGCCGCTGGCGATCATCAGCGGGATGGCGTGTTTGCAGCAGTACCAGGCCCCTTTTAGATTGAGGTCCATAATCCGCTCCCAGTCGCTTTCGTCCGCCTCGACGACGGTCCGGCCTCCCGACACGCCGGCGTTGTTCGCCAGCACATCCAGCTGCCCGTACCGCTCCATGGCGGCGCGAACGAGTCCGGATGCCTCCGCCTCCCGGCGCAGGTCGGCCTGAACGAAGAGCGCCTCGCCGCCGGCCGACCGGATCGACTCGGCAGCTTCACGGCCGCCCTCGGAGACGTCTCCCAGAACGACGGACGCCCCCTCCGCAGCAAAGCGAACGGCGATCGCCCGGCCGATGCCGGAAGCCGCGCCGGTCACGACGGCAACTTTTCCCTTAAGACGCATCGATCCTTACCTCCCTTCTTCATGGCCCAAGCTACGAAAGTTCAATCAAGCGGCAGCATGCCGACCGGCTAATCAGCTGACAAGCGACCAGATGATCTGGACCGTCAACCAGCAGTCAGCCGACCGGACCGATCTGGCGACATCCAACCAGCAGTCAGCCGACCGGATCGATCTGGTGACCGCCAACCAGCTGTCAGCCGACCGGACCGATCTGGCGACCGCCAACCAGCTGTCAGCCGACCGGACCGATCTGGTGACCGCCAACCAGCAGTCAGCCGGCCAAACGTGCTCCCTGCGGCCCTGCCCATTTATTTCATCGCTTTCGTGTAAATCGCCATCGCCCTGTCGAGACCGACCTTGTTCAAGGTTTGCAAATGATCCTGCCATACTTGATCGCTGTTGATGTCCACCACGCCCATCACCGCCTTCGTGGCGAACTGGTACACCTCGTTCCAGACGCCGGACATGACCGTGTTGACGGTCGCCGTATCCTGTTCATTCAGCGCGGCATGCTCGGCATACAGCGTCGGCATCTCCTGGAAATGCGGCGCCGCCTCCTGCGTAATGAGATACATGGGGTCGCCCTTCTGAGCTTCCTCGCTTTTGGACAAATAACAGTCGAAGCCGTACTGCTCCAGCACCTTATTCCGATCGAGATCGTCCTTGTATACCGGAATACCGTCCTTCACGACATAGGTCAAGTTCTCCACGCCCATCTGATTGAACAATAGCCCCTCCGGCGTCGCCGACCAGTCGACGTACTGCAGCAGCTTCTCCGGCTGGCTCGCCAGCTTGCTGCTGAACAGCGAGCCGTATAGCGCGAAGTCCGGCCCTTTGACTTGCTCACTACCATGAGCTTTCCCCTCTTTCATGGAATGTTGGAGTTCGAATGCCGCCTGCGGCTACCCTTTGAGCGACCCGATCATGATGCCTTTGACGAAATATTTAGTTTGTTCTAGTATAGCGGCGAGCCAAGCGACGGGTACTGGCCGATTGTGCCGATTTCATCGGGCAATCTTGCTTTATTTTCCGGCGTTTGCCCGGATCAGGGCGGGACATGGAGAAAAATTTGGGAAGAATCGCTTTCGGCGGGGTTCGGTATATAACTCGAAGCGCAAGACATCACTTTGGCAGCAAAAACGGGCATTGCGGCACGGAGAAGCTGACCGATAACGAAAAGCGCGCCTTCCGGATCGGCCTATCCTTCTAACGCTAGTGACAAACGCTATTTTGCTGAAATGCAGCCTCTCGGAAATGTAACGCATCCGGGCAGCGCTATTTGGTCAAAAATGCTGAATCGGGTAGCCCAAAATACCTAATAAGGCTGCTCACTTGCGTTACAATTTCAAATCGAGTGTTTCGAGCGAAATAAGCTCTGTGGCTTGCGTTAGCTCAGGGTCTGCGCAAAATTAGCCGGCAAACCGTGAGCCCAAGGCATGCCTAACGAGGCTATCGAAGCGAGCGATCCGCCTTGGCCGCAATCCGGAAGCGAGCCATCCATTCCCGGCAGCGCGGGTTCGCCGATCGCAAGTGCCGGCGACGATCGTTTGCAGAGAACGCAAGCACTCTGCCTTGGCGCCGCTCCAGAATCGAGCCGAAAGCGAGCCGCAGGTCATGCCATGCCCCCTTCCATGACACTTCCGTGGCACCCTTCCACGGCCCCTTGACCGCCCCCTGACGGCCCTCTGTGCAGACCAGCAGCTTGAGTCGATTTTTCCGTTCTTCCATCCCCGACAATGCTGCGCCTTCCTTAATCCCGCTCAGCCTCAGCATCATAAAGAAGCATTCGATCTCCTGCGATCAAATGCTTCTTTGGCGCTTGCTTACATTTTCCAAAAGGTCTTAGTAACCCGATTCGTGACCCGGGCTTTCGAGGGAACCTGGGAAACGATCAACGCCGCGGATAGCAGGTCGACCGAAGAGCCGAGGGCATTGAGCAGCATAAGGAACGAAATCGCTGGCGTCAGCCAGCCGAGCGCTCCGATTACGAGCGGTCCGATCACGGAAATCACAACAAACGGCGCCAACGTAATGACCAAATATCGTCTCCGCGTCATCGTTTCTTCAGTCAGCACAAACCCGCCGAACAAAGTAAGACCGAGCCACGTTTTTTCGGATTGGAACACTTTTGGCACAAGGAGCAGGTGAATCAGTTCATGTACAAGCAATAAGGCCAGCAGCCAAACAAGATGGATCGGGTTGATTTGCAGCGTAATCGACTCGGCTCCGAAACCGTAGTCCGACAAGCGCATCGGTCTAAACAGGCCGATTAGCAACCAGGTCACAACCCCGGCGACCGCCATCATCGGAATCGACAGCAAGATCGTCGCCAACATCGTTTTCGGTTCCTTAACTCTCTTCCATTGCTCTTGAATGAATGCTTCTTCCCGCTCGGGGTCCGGCTTTGGCAAGCCGAATAACAATTTCAATGCTCGATGCCTCCTTCTTAGGTGCGAAACTGGTGTGCACAAGCAGCGAAGGACTGTCTCGACAACATGACAGCCCTATCAATCGGCGTTGTCCGCCCAATGCTTCAATAGAAATCGATCCCGGCCCGATCCGCCCGGCATCCTTGTTCTGATAACGCCGCTTTTTGCTGGCTGGCTCCCCGCCCGCTTTTCACCTGTAAGAACAGCCGGCGGAATCGACCGCCCATGGACGATCGGGCATGCGCAGTTCAATCGACGGCGGTTCGCCGGAGATCGCCCTTTCAATCATGGCCCTTGCATGAACAAAAATCAAGACGCTTCCTACATCTTGGCGAAATACGACGGACACTTTGTTTCAAGCCCCGATCCCCGCTATCCGTCCGAATAGCGCTGCAATTCATAGTCGTTAATCATGGGGACAGTCGTTCGCCGGCGGGCAAACTGCTTGATGAAGCGTTGAATTCGCGGAAACATGACGATGCTGTCCAGCTCGTTCAAATGCACCCACCGAACGGCGGATTGCGTTCTGTCCGGTACATCGGGCATGCGCGGCCGCGAGCCTTCCTTCAGCCGGCATTCGAAAATGACGCTCAATGTATGCGTAGGCGAATCGTATTCTCCCGATTGGCGATGAGGGGCGCATTCATACAGCAACGCAACAGGGCCGACTTCGACCTCCGCGCGCGTCTCTTCCCATACTTCTCGCGCTGCGCCTTCCTCCAACGTCTCTCCCGGTTCTGCGCCGCCGCCCGGCAAATTGTAATGAACCCCGTGCTCATCCCGGTATTCAATGAGCAGCACGTGTTCATCCTTAAGAATAAGCGCAGTTGGCCTCACCCGCATATGATACATACAGTACCCCTTTTCCACCATGAGATCCTTCGATTATATCAAAAAAAGAAATCGCTGGTAATCAGCAACGCTGGCGGGCGATTTACAGCAAACGATTGCTGTGCTGCAGGCGAAGGTGTGGCTGTGCAATGCGCAAGCGATTAGCCTGAATTTGCGCAACGGCTTTAGGCCAGCTCTTCCAGTTCTTTCTTCAGCAACGCTAACGTTTTCGCCTTTTCTTCCGGTTCCTGATTGTCGAACAGCCATTGCTCCATGAATTCCCAGATATCCTCCAGCCTCCGCCTGCCTTGATAAAACCGAAGTGCATCATGATGGATCGCATAATCGCTATGGCGCTTGCGGTAAATGCTCATAAATTCGGCAAAATACGGCTGCTCCGCGATAAACATCAAATCCGCCTCAGGCGGCGCCAGCCGCAGCCCTTCCCAGTCGATCAGCATCAACTGGCTGCCCGATTGCATCAAATTCCAATGGTGCAAATCCATGTGGCATAGAACCTTACGCCGTCCGCTCGTTTTCAAAACAGCCGCCAGTCGATCGACCGTCCCGATAAGCTCGCGCAGCGCAGACGCATGAGCGGCGAGCAGCTTGCCCAGATCGCCGGGAAGCCCGCTCTCCCCCTTCTCCAATGTCTGCCTGAGCGGCTGCAGGAACGGAACCGCAAAATCTTCGATGACCGCATCCGTTGCCGCGGGAATGTTATCGCCATAGGCATGAAGCTCGGCGACGATGTCCGCGAACAAGCGCACCTGCTCCCCGGTCAACGGACGAGCGCCGATCGTCTCTCCTTCGATATATTCGTACAGCATATAGATGCCTTCCTCGTCCTCGCACCGGTATCGGCCGTTCTTCGCGACATAAGGTACAGGAAGCTTGCCCTTCAAGCCGCTGTGCTGCGCAAGCCACATCAGAATGGGCGCGTACACATCGATTTGAGCTGTCCATTTGGGGGTGGACGCCCTGCTTTTTTCGTAAAGCTTCAGGAAATAGCTGCGGCTGGCGTCTGACACCCGATAAGCGAGCGCCGCCCAGCCGCCTTGCTGCGGCGAAATATCGGCAGCGTCTATATCGTAGTTAGCTTTCAGGATCGTTGCGATTCGGTCTATTTGCGCCTCCGTTTCTCTCCAATGAATGGATTTTTTTGGTTCTGATACCTAATCCTGCTTCTGGAGCTTATGCGAACCCCTTCTTATTCTAGCTGATAAATGATGCCGCCGAAAGAGCAGCGCCGCCGACGACGGCCCCGGACTTCGCATTGCGGTCGACCTGCGCGTTAGCGCTTGAGCTCCGCATTGCTTTCGGCCTTCGCGTTGGCGCTCGCGCTCCGCATTGCGGTTGACCTGCGCGTTAGCGCTCGAGCTCCGCATTGCGGTCGACCTGCGCGTTAGCGCTCGAGCTCCGCATTGCTTTCGGCCTTCGCGTTGGCGCTCGAGCTCCGCATTGCGGTTGACCTGCGCGTTAGCGCTCGAGCTCCGCATTGCTTTCGGCCTTCGCGTTAGCGCTCGCGCTCCGCATTGCGGTCGACCTGCGCGTTGGCGCTTGAGCTCCGCATTGCGGTCGACCTGCGCGTTGGCGCTCGAGCTCCGCATTGCTTTCGGCCTTCGCGTTAGCGCTCGCGCTCCCCCTCTTTCCGGGCACACCTGGGCGCATGAGGCGATCCGCTTCCCGATCATCAGGTTGTCCCCCCCTTCCCGGGCACATGAGGCGGCGAATCCTGCAAAAAATGCAACATTTTCCGCACACTGCTTGCCAGAATAAGGGTAATGTTGTATTTTATGCAACAATTTAGGCGAGATTAGCTTCAAATCCGGGAACATCGCCCGAATTGTTGCACAAAGTGCAACATTGAGCCGCAAATAGGGGTTATCCCCCCGTTTTTGTTGTACAAAATACAACATTTGCGGACTCTCCCCGAAAATTCAGTGCTACCCGCATGCTGAATTTTTAGGTACTTCAGGTGACGTCCGATGACAAAAAGGAATCGTTCGTCATAGGCGTCTCTCCCCGCGGCCTCCTTCTCGTGCACGGTAGGATGCTTTTGGCAGATCGAACCGCCGATGAGAATGCCTTCAATTTAAAAAAGCGCCCCCGTCCGCAAAGGGACGAGCGCGCTCGTGGTTCCAGGGGATAAAGACCTTAGATTGCCAAAGAGGATTTCAACCGGCGTTCCCTCTCTGGGCGGCACGGCCTTGAAGGCTTCGCACCATTGATCATCGCTGCTTGTAACTCGTTATAGCATGGGCGAGCTTCGCGGTCAAATGCCGTTTTCCACTCAAGAATGAAAATCTTGGCCCGAACGGACTTCCTTGACATAGCCCGCGCGGATGACGAAGTCTCCGAAATGCTCGCCTTCCTTGCGCTCCTTGCCATAGTGGGCGATGATCGGCTTCAGCGATTCGAGAATTTCCGCCTCGCCGATATTTTCCTTGTACAGCTTGTTCAGCCGCTCGCCGGCAAAGCCGCCGCCAAGATACATGTTGTATTTGCCCGGCGCTTTCCCGATGAACGCGATTTCCGCGAGCGCCGGCCGCGCGCAGCCGTTCGGGCAGCCGGTCATGCGAATGACGATATCCTCGTTCTGCAGGCCGGCTTCCGCCAGCATCGGCTCGATCTTCTCAAGCAGCGTCGGGAAATAGCGCTCCGATTCGGCCATCGCCAGACCGCAGGTCGGAAGCGCGACACAGGCCATCGAATTTCTCCGCAGCGCCGTGTAGCGGCTGCCGTCAGTCAGGCCGTACTCTTCGATCAGCGCTTCGATCTGCTTCTTCTTCTTGGCGGTTACGTTGCCGATAATCAGGTTCTGATTCGGCGTCAGGCGGAAGTCGCCGGTATGCACCTTGGCGATCTCGCGCAGGCCCGTCATCAGCAGGTAACCGTCCTCGTCCTTGACCCGGCCGTTCTGGATGAACAAGGTGAAATGCCATTTGCTGTTGCTGCCTTTCACCCAGCCGTAGCGGTCGCCGCTGTGATCGAAGCGGTAAGGGCGCGGCGCTTCCAGCTGCCAGCCGAGGCGGTTGTGCAGCTCGCCGATAAACCAGTCGATGCCGCGGTCGTCGATCGTATACTTGAAGCGCGCGTGCTTGCGCACCGAGCGGTCGCCGTAATCGCGCTGAATCGTGACCGTTTTCTCCGCCACGTCAATGATCTGCTCCGGCTTGCAAAAACCGATGACCTGACCGACCTGCGGATACGTGTTCGGATCGCCGTGCGTCATGCCCATGCCGCCGCCGACGGAGATGTTGAAGCCGATCAACTTCCCTTCCTCGACGATCGCCACAAGTCCGAGATCCTGCGAGAAGACATCGACATCGTTGGACGGCGGCACGGCGATGCCGATTTTGAACTTGCGGGGCAAATAGACAGGCCCGTAGATCGGCTCTTCTTCCGTGTCATTGTCGCGGCTGTCCAGCACCTTCTCCCCGTCCAGCCAAATTTCATGATACGCTCTGGTGCGCGGGTTCAAATGCTCGCTGAGCCGGCTGGCCCATTCGTATACTTCGCCGTGCACTTCCGATTGGTACGGATTCGGATTGCACATCACGTTGCGGTTCACGTCGCCGCAGGCGGCCAACGTCGACAGCAGCGCATCATTGACCTCGCGGATTGTTTTCTTCATGTTCCACTTGAGCACGCCGTGAAGCTGGAACGATTGCCTTGTCGTCAGGCGAATCGTGCCGTTGGCGTACTTTTGCGCGATCCGGTCCATCATCAGCCACTGGTCCGGCGTTACGACGCCGCCGGGCGCCCGGACGCGAAGCATGAATTGGTAAGCCGGCTCCAGCTTCTGCTTCTGGCGCTCGTTGCGCAGATCCCGGTCGTCCTGCATGTAGCTTCCGTGGAATTTCATGAGCCGGTTGTCGTCATCGGGAATGGACCCCGTTATTCTATCCTCGAGCGTCTCCGCCAGTGTGCCGCGCAGATAGTTGCTTTCACGCTTGATACGTTCTACGTCGCTGTGCGGCGCGCTGTTCGGCGACAGCAAATTGTTTTCTGACATGCTGGGCTGTCTCCTTTCACACTTCAAGGGAAATCAGGCTTAATATACATCACGCTGATAACGTTTTTGCTGCTGCATGCGGTTCAAATATTCCGCGGCTGCCTCGGGGCTCAAACCGCCTTCGCGGGCGATGATCGTCGTCAATGCGGCATGGACGTCGTTAGCCATCTTTTTCTTGTCTCCGCACACGTACACGACGGCGCCTTCCTCCAGCCATTGGTATAGCTCGCGGCTCTTCTCGAGCATCCGGTGCTGCACGTACACCTTCTCTTCCGTATCGCGGGAGAAGGCCACATCCAGCCGCGTCAGCACGCCGTCCTTGAGCCAGCGCTGCAATTCCAGCTGATACAGGAAATCGGTGGAAAAATGCTGGTCGCCAAAGAACAGCCATGCTTTCCCTTCGGCGCCGATCTCTTCTCTTTCCGCCAAGAAAGCCCGGAACGGAGCGACGCCTGTACCCGGACCGACCATGATGATCGGCGTATCCGGATTCTCCGGCAGCCTGAAGTTCGGATTACGCTGAATAAAGACCGGCAGCGTATCGCCGGGCTGCACCCGTTCGGCCAGATGAACGGAGCAAACGCCGTAACGGTCGCGACCGTGGGCTTCGTACCGCACCGACCGCACGGTAATGTGCACCTCGTCCGGGGTGGCCTTGGGACTGCTGGAGATCGAATACAGCCGGGCCGGCAGTTTCCGCAGCAGCGGAACGAGCTCGCGCGCAGGTACGCCTTTCAAGGAGTAGTCTTGCACCAGATCGAGCAGGTCGCGGCCTTGCATATAAGCCTTGAGCTCCTGCCTGTCTCCTGCAGCCACCAATTCCTGCAGCTTGCTGCCGCCAGCCAGCTTCGCTATCTGCTCAAGCAGCGGCTTTGTCAGCACGGTAATCTCGTAATGACGAAGCAGCGCCTCGCGCAGCGGAATCTCTTCTCCGCTCTTGGGGACAGCCACCGGCTCGTCGGCGTTCCAGCCCATCGCTGCGATCAACTCGTCGACCAGGCGCGGATCGTTCTCCGGATACACACCCAGGCTGTCTCCCGGCTCGTACTGAAGGTTCGAGCCTTCCAGGGACAGCTCAAGATGGCGGGTTTCCTTATCCGAGCCGCGGCCGTTCAAATTGAGATTTTCCAGCACCTCGGCGTGAAACGGATTCGAGCGCGAATATGCCGACTCGGCGGCGCCGGTTGCAGCCGTCGCGCCCGGAGCGGCTGCCGCAGACGGAGAGGACGCGGTTGCAGAGGCAACGCTTAGGGATTTGACGACCTCGTCGATCCACTTTGCAGCCGGCCCTTCAAAATCGACGTCGCAATCGACGCGCGGAATCAGGCGCTTGCCGCCCAACTCCTCAAGCCGTTTGTCGAAATCTTTGCCCGTCTGGCAAAAAAACTCGTAAGACGTATCCCCGAGCGCCAGCACGGAAAAGCGCAAATCGTCCAGTTTCGGAGCCCTCTTGCTGTGAAGAAATTCGTAGAAGGAAATCGCGTTGTCCGGCGGCTCCCCTTCTCCGTGAGTGCTGACCACCAGCAGAAGGTCCTGCACCTTCTTCAAGGTGTTCGGCTTGAAATCGCTCATCGCCGACAGCGTCGTCTTTAAGCCTTGCTCCTCCAGCTTCTTGACCAGCTTCTTGGCCAGTCCGTGGCTGTTGCCGGACTGCGACCCGAAGAGCACGGTCACTTCCCGCGGGGCTGCCGCAACGGGAGCGTCCGCTCCCTCGATGGCCTGCGCCGCCGGTCCGGGCGCAATCGCTGCCGCCGGTCCAGGCGCGGCCGCTGTCGCACAGGATTGGGCGGCAAGATATCCGCTGAGCCAGTTGCGCTGCGTATCCGTCAGCATGGGCAGAAGCCGGTTAAGCAGCTCGACTTGCTCCTGATTGAAAGGACTGTTCGTTACTTGAAGTACCAACTCGTATCCACCTCGCGGCATGCAGTAGTTAATTCCCAGTATTCAAATGAAGATTGAAAAGTTTCTCTATTGAAGCTACCACATTTACCGCGAAGGGTCAATTAGATTCATCTTATAAAATATATCAGCGAAACTGATAAAAGGGCGGGATGGACGCGCTGCGCCGGCGAACATGCCTTTTTACCTGAAGTGTACTACAGCGGGGAGACGATTCCCGGAAAACTCCCAACCCAATTATGGGACATATTATATAAAATGGAAAAACCCGCAACCAAAGAGCATGGCGGCGGGCATCAGTCTGACTGTTGTCAAAAGGATTTCGCCGATGCACAGCGGCGCTTCGCTCGGCTTTCGCAAGCGAAGTTGGCTTTAGTCAAGCTGCAGGCCGTGCTATACTGTACGTAGCTTACATACAGTTACGAACAATACCAACTCATCGAATCCGGGTGATGCGATTGATGCAAGTAGTAGCTATGATCACGATGCTCGTCGACCATATCGGCGCGCTTTTCTTTCCCGAGACGAGCCTGCCGCGCATCGTCGGGCGCATCGCCTTTCCGCTGTACTGCTGGTTTTTGGTGCAGGGCTACCGTCTTACGCGGGATCATAAACGATATATGCGCAGGCTGCTCTGGCTCGCCTGCCTCTCCCAGGTGCCGTATTCGCTGGCTATGCAGACATGGGAGCTGAACGTTATTTTTACGCTCCTGCTCTCGCTCGTCGGCATGTACGTCATGGACCGCGTCCAATCGGAAAACCGCAAGATCGCCCTGATGGCCTGCGTGCTCGCGGCAGCGACGCTGATTCCGATGGATTACGGGCTGTACGGCGTGCTGCTGATCTTCGTGTTCCGTTATTTGGAGCAGTGGAAGATGATCGCCGGACATCTGCTCGTCAACCTGATTTTCACTGTGCTGTACGGCCCCGGTTATCTGATCCAAATGTACAGCCTTATCGGAACGTTCCTGATCGTGTATCCTCCTCCGCTGCGCTTCGAATTTCATTACCGGTGGCTGTACCGGAGCTTTTATCCGGCCCATCTGCTGCTGCTTTTTTTGCTTCATATGTGGATTCGGTAACAGCCGCGGCAGGACGCAGCGCAGCTTACGATAAGCGCCCCCGATTTCTCAAAAAAAGCGCGCCGGTTAGATCTGCCGATGACGGCGATGCCCGCATGGACGACCATGGATCGGGTCCGCGATGTAGCGTAAAGCCGCGATCACATCGACCCGCTGCGCTGCTTGCCCGCGGATACGAACAGCTTGCGCACCAGCTCGTTTCTCAGCCACAAGCCTCCCCACATCAGGACGGCAATATAGACGGGAAACAGCGTGTTCGACCACAGCGGAGCATCCACGCGAATATGAGTCGCAATCTCATCTCTAACGCAAGTGACAAACGCTATTTTGCCGGAATGTACTCTTTTTAAAATGTAACGCAGGCTGGTAGCGTTATTTTGCCAAAAACGCTGAATCGGGTAGCCCAAAGCGCGAAATAAGGCCGCTCACTTGCGTTACAATTTCAAATCGATGGTTTTGAGCAAAATAAGCTCTGTGGCTTGCGTTAGCTTAAGGTTCGCCCGACAAAACGCGGGACCACGGCCAGCGGAACGTTAATCGAAGGACTGGCGAAGCGAGCAATCCATTCCCGGCAGCTCGGGTCCGCCGATCGCGAAAGCCGCTGACTCGTTTCACCGAGCCCGGGAATATGCGCAAAAAGCCAGCGACCGCTCGCTGGCTTGCTTGTTCACACCCTATGACGGCCGGCCGCGGGCTAAATTTGCCGGCCGAACCTTCTCAAATAATCCTCCACATCGTTGTATATGCCCGATTGATTGGCATATTTCACGAAATTTTTGGCCTTGCGCAGCCACTCCAGCGTCGACGGCCGCACCTCCTGCAGGAGCGCTTCGAAGTCCTCCATGCGAATCGGGCGCTCCACGCCGGTTTCGAGAATTTCGCCGAGCACGCGCTCGGCCGCCCGCTCGCACAGGTTGTCGATGTCCGCTCCGGAGAAAAATTCCGTACGACGGGCCAGCGAGCGGGTATCGATCGAATCGGCATAGCGTCCCGACAGCTTAAGCCGAAACAAATGCTCCCTTGCGTCCTCGTCCGGAGGAGCGACGAAGACGAGCCGGTCGAACCGTCCCGGACGCTTGAGCGCATCGTCGACATCCCACGGCATATTGGTCGCGCCGATAATCAGCACCTGATCGGTGCTCGTATCGATGCCCTCCATTTCAGTCAGGAACGTATCGATCACCCCCCGCATGCTGGAGGAAGAGTGGGAGCGGTTGAAGCCGATCGTATCGACTTCGTCGAAGAACATGATGCTCGGCTTCTGCCCGCGCGCTTTATCGAACATATCCTTCAAGTTGCGCTCGCTCTCGCCGATGTATTTGTTCAAAATATCCGTAATATGCACGGGAATGAACGAAGCCCGGCATTCCCCGGCCGTCGCCCTGGCGATATACGTCTTGCCGCAGCCCGGCGGGCCGTACATCAGCACGCCGCCGCCCGCTTTCTTGCGGAATTTGGAGAACAGCCCTTGATTTTGGAACGGGCTGATGATGCGCAACTGGATCGTCTTTTTCAGCTCCTTAAGCCCCGCCACATCGTCGAACGTCACCTTGGCCGGCGCCGAAGCCCGCATTCCCGACGCTTTGCCGCCATCCATGACATGCAGCCCGATGGTTGACCGGGCAAAGACGATCTCATCGCTCGTGCGGCCAACCTCCGGTCCGCCGCCGGCTTGCTGGACGAGCGCTGCCGCTTGTTCCCTGCGGGCCTCTTCCCCGTCATCCGCGGCATCATCGTCATCAGCATCATCGTCGTCGTACTCGACATCATCGTCCGCGACATCGTCGTCATCAGCATCATCGTCGTCCTCAACAGCATCGTCCTCAGCTTCGGCATCGTCGTCCGCTGCAGTATCCTCATCCTGCGCCGCGGCTACGCCGTCTGCTTCCTCCGCCTCTTCCGCTTCCTCGGCCTCCCGAGCGGCAAGTTCTGCCGGCGCATCCGCCGGCTCCGCGGCGCCCTGCTGCAGCTTGGCAGACGCTTCCGTCAGCCCGGCGAGCAGCGCTGCCCGGATCTCCTCGCCCGGGCCGAGGGCCAGCCCGGCGCTGTACTGCCCGATCGCCTCCACCCAGCGGCCGCGGGCCGCCAATTCCTGCGCGAGCCAGTAGACCGCCTCCGGGTCGTCCGGATGCAGCTTCTTCATACGTTGTAAAAAGGCGAGTTTGTCCATCGTGCCTTCTCCTTCCCCATCTTACCGTTTAGATGAATTTGCCGGTCTATAAAGACTCCTGGCCGCCTAAGCCGGCCGTTTCCGCGGATATCCATTCCGCTAATCCGCGGCGCCAGAAACGGGTGCGCTCCGGATCGAGCAGCCCCCTCCCGGCCGCCCACGCCAGCTCCGCCGCAGTATGAATGCCCCGCAGCATACCGCCCTCCGCAACGATCCACCGCGTATCGTCCGTTGGCGGCACCGGCAAATTCCAGGGCTCCGCGTAAGCGGCATCGTACGGATAGACGACCGGATTGCCTGCGGCCTCAAGCGAAGCGACGTACAGCTTTAGGTCGTTCATCAGGACTAACAGCTCCCTGGCCCCGCCGCCGCGGTAGACCAGCTCGTTGCCGTGGTATAACGACTGGCCCTCGACGAGAAAATCAGCCCCCTCCAGGCCGGACAAGGGCAAGACCGATTCGCGAACGGTCCGCGAGTCCATCGGCAACCGCACGTAGACAGACCGCCCCGTCACCAGCAGCCCGTACTTGCCGTCTTGGCCGGGGCTGTCGTCGCGAAACGCGACGATGCGTTCCGACGGCGCCAGCCTGAAGCTGATGCGGACGGCGGCTTCCTTGTCCCCGACCGCGCTGTAGCTGCTCAATTTATCGAAGAATGAATGCGAGCGGCAGATCGCCTCAATGAACATGTCGTCGAACTCGGGATGGGAATCGTCCAAATGCGGCTCGACAAGCTCCCGTTCCTTCAGGCGGCCGAGCTGCGGCAGCGAGCGAAGCCGCTCAAGCAGCTCAATCCATTGCTCCGGCGGCAACGTGCTTTCCTCCAGCGACAGTTCCTGGCCGGAACCGAGAACCAGCATGTTTTTTGGGGATGCATGCTTTACCGCAATGTCGGCGCGCAGGAATTCATCCCACGGCAGGAAAACGGATGCGCCGGGGCTATTCCAGTGCAAGCCTGCTTGAGTCAGCAAAGCGCCGTATTTTCCCGGATGGTAAGTGATTATATCGATGTATGCCCAGATGGCCAGACCATCAGGGACGCGATAACGGGCCCGCGCCTGTTGTTCCACGTCCTCGGGAAGCGGCGCCCGATAAAATTCGCAGCCATTGTAAGGCAGCAGGAGATACCTCAGCGCCTCATCGACCGCCGCGTTCTCAAGCTCCGCCGCCTTTTGCCGCCTGGCGGCCAGCTGCGGCAGCGCATCCACCTGCGCCAGCAAATCGCGCCATTCGATCCATTTTAACGGACTGAGGTGTCTTGTGAATTCTTGATGCAGCAAAGCAAGCAGCGTCTGCGACGCGCCTTCGTCCGCATCCGCCGCAGGACGGACATATTCCCAGGCCAGCAAATAATTCCTCGCATCGTTCCAGCGAACGCCTTTGTTGGTAAAAAGCACCCCTTCCCCGCTCTTGCCGAAGAGCGCGTAATTAAAGAAGCTGAGGACGGTCTCGTCCGGACCCAAGCGGTTTTTTTTGCGCAGCTTGGCCTCGATGTCGCGAGGGATCGGGTGAACATACGTCTTGTTGCGGGCAAAAGACGCGCAAATGCGAACGATCGCCTGCTCCAGGGTCTCATCCCCGCTTCCCCCCCGCTCTGCGGCGGATATGCCGCCTTCGGCAGCGTACGCCCGCGCTGTATCGGCCAGCTCCGTCAGCAGGGCAAGCAGCTTCTCGCCAGGCAGCGGACAGCCGTTTTTGCTGAACTCCGAGTCGCCCAGACGAATGTTATGGTCCACACGTATATTCTCAAGGTCAGCCAAGGTAGACCAGCGAATAAAAGAGACCGCGCCATACTCTCTCCAGTAAATGCCGTTCTCGGCAATGGCCATGCCGTCTTTCGCGTAGCTGAATATCGTAAAATCAATAAAAGCAAGCAGTCCCTGATTCGCCGGCACGTTGAATTTTTCCCGGACTCGGGCTTCGATCTTGTTCGGGATGACTCCAGCGTAGCATTTTTTCGTTTCGTAGCCTTTGCATACATCGACGATCGCTTGCAGAAACGCAGAACTATACAAAGAAGCGATCTCTCCTTTCACTGTCGCGGCTTCTTCTATTTTCGGCTTTTCGAATCATTCATGATTTGATAGATCATGGCGAGCGGAACGATCAGCACCAGATGGAAAGCATGCTTCAGCGGTTCCACCGCGAACTTGCGGACAAGCATGCGGGATGCCGACCAAATATACGCCCCCATGCTGATTTTGGCTAACGTGTCTTGCCATGCCGCGATCGCCGAATTGCCCGGCAGCTCCTTTTCCAGCTGGCGAAAATGGCTGCGGGCCGACCAATACATTTTATCGTCGTACAGCGCTTTTCCGTAAGCAAACTGCTGATCCCAATCTTCCGGCTTCAGCTTCACATATGTCTTCAGCTCCTTGACCGGCGGCTCCTTGCCGAAGCTCTGCTTGGTTTGCGCCAGTCTCAGCCAATTGGCGGCATCGTCCGGGTACATATCGCACAGCGATTGCTGATAATTGACCAGTTTGCGGTAATAAAGCTTCTGATTGCGTTGAAATTTTTTAATCAAATCCATGAAAAAAAGGCTGTTCGCATGATGCGGGTCCAACGCCAAAGCCTGCTCGCAGTGGGACCGGGCAGTAGCCAGATCGCCGTTATAAATGAAATAATCGGCCATTCTTGCATGAACTTCAGCATCGGAAGGATTAAGGACGATGGCCGACCGCAGATGCTCCATGGCTTCGTCGGGCTTGCACAGCCAATCGTAGCATTGGGCCAGCATCCAGTGTCCTTCCGAGTTGCCCGGAAACAACCGGTTCGCCTCCTGCAGCACGTCCAGCCCGCGTTGCAGCCTTGCCATCGCTTCGGGCCGAACCTTACGGGACGGAAACCGCTTGTACATGCGGTTCCGATCGATTCCGCTTAATACGACACGCGCCAAGGCGTAGCGGTAATCGATGTCCTCGGGGTCTTTGGCGATACATTGCTCGTAGTAAACAGCAGCCTCATCCAGCTCATTCCTGCTGCTGTGAATATCGCCCATCAGACACAGCCCGTCCTCGTTATCGGGATCGACGGCCAACATATGCCGGGCGCAAGCTTCGGCTTCCTCGTGCTGTCCGAGACTGAGCAGAGACCTCGAGCGGTACAACAGCGCCAGCAGATCGTTCGCATCCTCCGCAAGAATGTCCTGGACGCTCTCCAGCACGTCTTCGTATCGCTTCGCCCGGTACAGTGCTCTCACTGTATCATACATGCGTTCGAGCCGTTCCTGCTCCGGGTATTGATCGCTTGATGTCATTTCCATTCCAATCTCCTGCCAATTCAAAAATATGTAAGCAAGCAAAATAAAACGGCCAACGCCGGTTGACCGCATTGTGCACAAACGTATGGATTCGCCCATTGATCCGGCTTGCGGCTGCCGCATTGATCCTGATGCCCGTCGCCCGCGGCAGCCCGCCCAAGGCAGGCGAACTCCTGGCCGGCGTAGGAGCCGCTACCCTGATGTATATATACGACACCGTCCGACTATACTATGTTAGCATAAACCGGCCCTTGTTCTCTAGTCTTAGCAGGGGGCGTTTTTCGCGTTTGCGCACAACCGCTCGGATGATGGCGGCAAACCGAAGCCAATAGAAGCCGACCGAAGCCGCCGCCTGCCGAAGCGCTGCAGCGGCTCCTCGCGGCCCGTTGCGATCAGCGCTGTCCTATCCCTCGCCCGCCTGCTCACCGATAGGTGTCAGCAGTCGCTGAACGACCCGATGCGTGATGTTCGGGACGATGAACATGGAATAGCGAATCTCCGCCCGCTCGTGCTTCTTATGCGCATCCATTCCGTAAGGGCCGATATTGATCACCGGCACGTCGAGCTGGCGAATCGCTTCGTAATCGACAAGCAGCTTGCTGTTCCAGGAAGGATTGTTGGCCGCTTCCGCCGCGATTGATTCGTCGTCGTCGCTGATGCCGACGAAGCTCATGTCCGATATGTAGGGAAAGAACGGCTTGATGCGAATCGGATGCTCATACCGGTCCTGTACCGAGCGCACTGCTTCGTCCAGCGCCTCGATCAGCCGCAGCTCCTTGTCATTGCTGCCGGACAGCTCGACGCGCGGCGAATAAAGCGAGGCGAAGAACAGCACCATCGCCGGGCTCCGGTCCTTCATCCAGCGCCAGGCCTCCTCCACCACTTTGAGCGAATACATGCGCAGATCGAGCGTCCGGTCCAGCAGCAGCTCCCGCTTGAACCGCTCCATATGCTGCCCGTAGCGATCGCCGTGCTCGCTCAGCAGCATCCGGTTCATTTCGTCATACGTCAGTACCCGCGGACGCCACGGAATGTCCCGCTCCGGCTCGCCGCTCATGCGGCAATAAGCCCGGTACCGCTCGGCATACAGCGCCAAAGCTCTGCCGAAGGCGATTTCGGCGTGCCGCTTCAATCTGCTCAGCGCTTCCTTCGGCGTCCAGGTATAGATCAGCATATTGTAATATACGTAAGCGGCAAGGCCGGTCTGCACGTCATACGAGGGTTTGAGATCCGTCTGCTTCAGCGTTACCGGCGGCGCGCCGACTTCCCCGTGCGCCGCGTTGCACAGCTCCGGATTGTAATTCAGCTCCCTCGTCAGCTCCGCGGCGAGCCAGTTCGGGTCCAGCCCTTCGAAGCAGGCTCCTGCATGGGTCTCCGCTCCGGTGATATAGAAAGCGGGCAGCAGCTTGCCGACCGTTCCCTTATATATGTATCGGTTAGGATCTCCGGGATAGCGAGGCGATACGAAGTCCGCATTGATCGCCGCAACGTAATCGAAGCCGTGCTCTTCCTGCCACGCCAGCAGCTGCCGGATCGCCGACAAAATGCCATGCGAGCCGTCCTCCTCGTCGCACTCGGCCACGAACACGATGTTGCCGGCCAGTTCCTCCGGGCGCTCGCTGTAATATTGGAGCAGGTACAGGTGGCTGGCGAGGCCGCTCTTCATATCCAAGGCTCCGCGTCCGAACAGCCAATCGCCCGACTCCAGCTGCCTGCGGAGATCATCGGGCAGCTCCTGCCGCATCAGCTCGCGCCTCAGCCCGTCCGGCTCGCATGCCGAGGACTTTAGCGCGCCGTAATCGTCGGTCCCGACCGTATCGAGGTGGCCCATTAAGATGACGGTTCTCCCGCTGGGCCGTTTCGTTCCTTTGACAAAGGCCATCACATTATAGCGCTCGATCTCGTCGTTCAACGTCGGCGATTTGACGAGATAGGACGGGTTTTGCTGAAAATAGGGCAGTGCGGCGAGCAAGGCATGCAGCGTCTCTGCGATCTCCTTCTCCCCGCTCGTACCTACGATGCTTTCGATGCGAACAAGCCGCTTCGTATACAGCAGCACGTCTTCCTGACATGGCAGCATAGCCATAGGACCGTCCCCTTTTTTTGGTTGAAAATAGCTCTCCCATTCCCTGGATGAACGTAACACTTCGCGTCCCGGCCCCCGGCGGCAAAGGCTTGCAGCCGGGGGCCCCGTCCGCCTGCGGCATCCGCGCTTGCCGCGCCTGTTCGGCCGCTCTTTCGTAAGCGCTCGCCTGCTGAGCTCAATCGCCCTTCCGCTTCATATCCCGAAACACCTTGGCGCTGCGCTCGTACTCGACGTCCTTCACGCCGAGCCGGGCGTTCATGACGCGGGCCAGCGCGAACAAATAGTCGGACAGCCGGTTCAAATAAGTCAGCACATGCGGGTTGACCTTCTCTTCCCTGGCTAAAGCGACGACCCGCCGCTCCGCCCGGCGCACGACGGTGCGGGCCAAATGCAGGAAGGCGGACGCCTGCGAGCCCCCCGGCAGCACGAACCGCTCCAGCTCCGGCGCTTCGGCGATATAGGCGTCGATGCGCGCCTCCAGATGCGGGATCGCCTCGTCCGTCACCTTGAACGGCCGGCGCTCCTCCATCCCTTCCTTGCGGGCCAGGTCGCTGCCGCAGTCGAACAGCATTTGCTGCACGTTCTCGAGCTCGGCGCGCACCTCGGCTTGCGACTCCGGTATGAACGTCATGGCGATGCCGATGACGCTGTTTGCCTCGTCCACAGTCCCGTACGCCTCTACCTTGGCGCTGGACTTGGACACCCGGCCGCCGACGATGCTCGTCTCTCCCTGATCTCCCGTTCTCGTATAAATTCTCATGATTGTCCATCCCCCCATATTCGATTGATCCGCTGTACCGGCAGCGGCTCTCAGTACAATAGCGCCGCCCGAGAAACGATGCGCAGCCGGGCTGCTGACGGCGTTCCCGCCAACGCGGCGCCTCTCCGGCCCGCTCGTCATGACGACGACAGCAAGACGGCGGTCAATACGGTTCATATTCCATAGGGCGCGGCCGATTTCCTGCATGCGGCATAACAAGCGCGGCCGATTTCCCGCATGCGGCATAACAATAGATGCCGATCACGACGAGATGCCAGTCACGATGCCGAAGGCGTCGGCCCCCGCTACAGCGGCCTCCCATTTGCCGTGCCGAAATTCATATGCCCGAAAACAAGCCGCACCGACACCTCCTTCAAATAAGCGAGGATGCGGCCGAGCTGTCGAAGCAGACGTAACCCGGGCGCTGTGCTCGCCAGCTCCATACATATAGCTGCCCGCCCCGGCCCGATCTCCAGTATGGAAGCTGCCGGACGGGATGAGCGCTTGCGGCCCCCGAGGCAAGGGCGGCGTAAGGAAAGGATCAGGCTGCGACAACAGGCTTCTCTCCCGCTATCACGCAATATCTTCCCGCCAAAAACTGCTCCTCCGGCCCGCATTCCTTCCGTCAGCGGCCGTCACCTGCGGTGCCGGAACATTTGCTGGCGGCCGCCAGCAAATGTTCCGAGCAGGCTTCTCCCCGAATAGCCGCGCTCACGGCTTCGTACACGGCTTGGCCGACGGACGGGGGCAACGCCGGCTCCCGTTCCCGCTGCGCGTCCCCGCCGGGCATCGGCAGGCCGGCAACGGCGATGCTCCGCACAGCGCCGGGCGCTCCCGCAGACCGGTTCCCGCCGGCATCCGCAATCGCCCGTCCCGCCGCTTCGCCGGCCGCCAGCAGGACGCCGGCAAAGCCGCCGTCGCTCATCCCGCCGCCGACGATTACGCACAGCCGCAGCGATCCGCTCCCGCCGGCCGCGACGACCTCGACCGGCGCCGGGCCGGACTTCCGGACGATTACCGGCTCCCTGGCGGCATCGGCGCCTTCCAGGACGAGCGCCGTCTCCGGAGGCATGCCCGTCGCCGCCAGCAGTTCGTCCGGCGGCGGCTCCGGCCCCG
>Ga0207865_100721_pt1 | contig 32236 bp, 28 predicted proteins | sample HigsolmetaAR204D_FD_184836 | JGI IMG/M metagenome (GOLD analysis project Ga0207865, IMG submission 184836) | Ionic liquid and high solid enriched microbial communities from the Joint BioEnergy Institute, USA - AR20-4-D (SPAdes) (version 2) ...
TCCTCCAATACATGAGCCATCAGCGTTGCAAATTCTGCCTGAAGCAGGCGAAATAGGGTGGTTTCCAGTTCTTTAAAAGTCTGCGCATTCGTAGTATGATGAGACATAAGGGTTCTCTCCTTGGTATTTGTGGTAGTTGTGGTGACTTCACTTTACCAAGAAGAGGCCCTTTTTGCTATCCCTTTGCCCACAATAAGTTTACACTAACGTTTAGATCGGCCCACTCACGGTTTACCGCTTTGCTTTGAGCCGCAAGAAGCGCGCTCATCGGTCCCCTGTGGGCTTCAACAACCCGATTCACGTTTTCCGCTGCGAAAGGGGAAATGAACGGTATACGTCTCGCCGGTAACCTCATGCAGCAGGATAAATTTTATGCCCCGGCATCCTCCGCAGGTTGATTTTTGCCGTTGGCCCGGATGACCGGTTTTCCGATGACTGGTTTTCCGATGACCTGTTTTCTAATGACCGGTTTTCCCCGTAACCAGCCCGTGAGCCTTCAGCTTTCGTGTAAATTCCGTTTTTTTTCGCTTGAAATTTCAATGTTTGCCGCCATGCGTTTCGGCCGTCCCGTTCCGCCAATCGGGAACGGGACGAATTGCCAATTTCCATTATTTACCAATATTTGGGTATGTGGATATCTCTTCCGTGATCATGCTCATCAGTATCATACTCATCATCATGCTCATCCGTTTTCGCGGATCCAGACGATCATTTCGCCCGGTTCGCGATTGCTCCAGGCAAAATAAGGGATCGCCTTGATTTCGACGGGCACTCTCTTCCATTCATTCGTCGTATATAACGGGCCGTCGTGCGATTCGGGATCATGCCGCCAGCCTGTGCCGGTAATCACCGGAACACCCCCCAGAAGCTGCTCGTCAAAGCGGACGGAAAGCTTGGAATTCGCAGGCAAAACAATATCTTGCAGATTGGCCCCGTTATCCGCTTCCTCAAGGCAGAACACGATTGGACCGCGCTGCAGGGCAATCTTCCCAGCATTCTCCCTTACGTTCGGATGGGAACGGATGATGTTGATCGGCATGTCAAGCCTAAGTTCAATCCGGTCGCCGGACTGCCATCGTCTTCGGATCTTCGCATACCCTTTATGGGTGCAAGCCGCAATCTCCGTCTCCACTCCATTCACCAAAATTTTTGCCTCCCTGCACCAACCGGGCAAACGAAGGGCCAATGTAAATTCCGCCGCATGATTTTCTATGGAGAGCGTCAGGTTCACACGGCCGTCCCACGGATACTCCGTTTCCTGGGTAATATCGAGTTGTTGTCCGGCCATGTCCAGATGAATCTTGCTTCCGATATAAAGGTGGACGTACACTTCGTTATGCTGTTGATGATGCGAGTAGATATATTGCCCTAACGACGCGAGCAGTCTGGCGATATTCGGCGGACAGCAGGCACATCCGAACCAAGGTTGTCTGGTCACCTTTACGCTTCTCATGTCATTGCGGAAGTTGGCGGTTGCTGGCCAGACTTCCAATGGATTGACGTAAAAGTACCGCTTGCCGTCCAGTGAAATCCCGCTAAGCAGTCCGTTATACAGGGCACGCTCCATGACATCGGCGTATTCCCTGTCCGCTTCGATCTGCAGCATGCGATGGGCCCAGAACATCAAGCCTATGGCAGCGCACGTTTCCGTATAGGCTCTGTCGTTCGGCAGATCGTAGTCGACGGTGAATCTTTCTTCGTAAGCGGAGGAACCGATCCCGCCTGTCACGTACATTCTTTTGCGCGTAACGTTTTTCCAAAGCGCTTTGCATGCTTCCAGCAACGTTTCATCGTTATATTCCACCGCCAGATCCGCCATGGCGCTGTACAGATAGACGGCCCTTACGGCATGCCCTTCCGCCGTCTTTTGTTCCCGCACGGGCAAATGGGCCTGGAAGTAGTCGTAACCCCGCGCAGGACGGCTCGCCAAGTTTTTTGCCTCTCTTTCGGCCGCTTCCTGATCGAAAAAATGAGGCTGCTGTCCGCGCTGATCCACAAAAAATTTGCTTAATTCCAAATATTTGCGGTTGCCTGTGGCTTTGTAAAGCTTGACCAGCGCTAGCTCCACTTCGGGATGTCCGTCATAGCCGCGTTTCTTGCCCGGCTCATTGCCGAATACTTCGGCAATATGATCCGCGAACCGGCACATGATTTCCAGCAATTTCGTTTTGCCTGTCGCCTCATAGTAGGAAACGGCAGCCTCCATCATATGTCCTGCGCAATAAAGTTCATGATCGTCCCGCAAATTGGTCCAACGTTCTCCCGGCTTTTTAACGGTGAAGTAAGTATTTAAATATCCGTCAGGTTGCTGCGCGCGCCCGATCAAATCAATCACTTCATCGGCGATCTTTTCCAATTGCCCGTCTCTTTTCAGGGATAGGGCGTAGCCGACAGTCTCAAGCCATTTCGCCAGATCGCTGTCCTGGAACACCATGCCATAGTACTGGCCTTCCGCTTCACCTGCGGCGAGACGGAAATTGGCGACCGTATGGCTCGGCTCTGCGCCGGGGATCGCATCATTCAAAGCATCCCATTGATACGGGATCACCGTATCCCGAATGTTCTGCTGCCTTTTGGACCAGAACGAATCCTGAATGACGACATTTTTCAGCGGGACCGTTTCCATCTGTTTTGTTATTTTCGCATTGGTTTGTTCCATGTTTCTCTCTCCTCTGCATATGTTTTATCCCTTTTCACTTCATTCGCCTTTTAAACCGGACAAGGTAACCCCGCGAATGAAGAAATCCTGGGCGGCAAGAAAAATAATGATGACAGGGATGATCGTGATGACCGTTCCGGCCATCAATACCGGCCAGTCGGTGGAATACATGCCTTGCATGGAGGCCAGCCCCAAAGGCAGCGTCATTTTGCTCTGTGTGTTGATATACACAAGCGGGCCCAAAAAGTCATTCCAAGTGCCCATAAAGACGAATACGCCGAGGGTGGCCATGGCCGGTTTGGACAATGGAATGAATATTCTCCAGTAAATTCCGAACGGCGTGCACCCGTCGATTTTTGCCGCATCCTCAAGCGCCATGGGGATGGTAAGGAAAAACTGCCGCAGCAGAAAGGTGCCGAATGCTGAAACGAGCGCCGGCAAAATCAAGGACCAGTGGGTGTCGACCAGGTTGTAAAAACGCATGACGATGAAATTCGGAATCATCGTAACCTGACCGGGAATCATCATCGTGGCAAGATACAATCCAAACAATAGATCCCGTCCCCTGAACCGCAGCCGGGAAAAGACAAACCCCGCCATGGAACTGGTAATGAGTTGGGCAATCACCACAAAGAAAGTGATTTTTAAGCTGTTCAAAAAATATACGCCGAAGGGGAAACGTTCCGAAATGCGCAAATAGTTTTCCCACCGGATTCTCTCCCCAAAAAACGTCGGCGGGAAAACAAAAACTTCGCTGATATCCTTTAACGATGTGCTGAGTGTCCACAGAAACGGAAAGATCATTGTCAAGGCGCCCAAGCCGAGAACCAAATGAGCGGTGATCCGAGAGGCCAGGCTCATGCTCTCTTCATCCCCTTTATCTAATAAATGGACCGATTTTTCTGGTACCGGAACTGGACGAGTGTGACAACCAGCACCATAAAGAACAGCACATAGGCCATTGCGCTGGCATATCCCATCCGGAAATATTGGAAGGCATTCTCATATAAGTAATGGACGATCACAGAGGTTGAACGCGCAGGTCCTCCCTGTGTCATGAGAAAAACCGCGTCAAATACCTGGAACGAACCGATAAACGCCATGACCGTGACAAAGAAAGTGGTCGGCGAAAGCAGGGGAATCGTAACAAACCGGAACTTATGAAACCATGTGGCGCCGTCAATATCCGCAGCTTCATAATAACTGTCCGGAATGGACTGAAGCCCGGCGAGAAAAATCAGCATATTAAAACCCAAACCTTTCCAAACGCTGGTCAAAATCACGGCAGGCATGGCCCACACCGTGCTGGTCAGCCAACTGGGCCCTTTGATGCCAAAAAGGCTCAGCAAGTAATTCAGCGCCCCGTACTCCGGGTTATAAATCCATTGCCATACGACGGCTACCGCGACCATGGAGGAAATAACCGGAAGAAAATAAGCGGCCCGGTAAAACTTTTTCCATTTAATGTTTTGGTCAAGCGCGATGGCCAAAAAGAGAGAAAGCACTATGCCCATTGGCACGGATATGGCGGAAAAGTACAGTGTGTTCCAAAACACCTTAATAAAAATTTCGTCTTTAAACAGTTCCATATAATTTTGCAGTCCGACCCACTCCAGGGGCATTAGCAAATCCCAGGAAGCAAAACTGAGAAAAAACGATGCCACCACCGGAATCAACGTGAAAATCAGGAACCCCAGGATGTTCGGCAACAAAAGAATGGCCGCCCAAGTGCTATCCTTGTACAACAGTTTTTTGAAAGCGGGTTCTTTTACTGTCCGCTGCCGCATCTTTCCCTCCTGTGCTACGTCATATCTCATGAAATCACCCCGTAAATGAAGCCATGTCGTCTTGCCAATCTGGCCTTAGGCCTTATCGGCATTATTTTGCCAATTCCTCGTTTGCCCTTCTTTCGATATTTTCAACCGTTTGGTCGACCGGCTGGCCGCTATACCAGAATTTGTCCGTTTCTTCCGTAATGATGGAATTGACTTTATTGTTGCGGATTAATGCGAACGGATAAGGCTGGGCGTCCAGGAAAAACGGGACGAGTTCTTTAAATCCTTCCGGATGAACCTTGTCGTTATACCATTTGGCGATTCCTTCCCCGGTATAAAGCGACTTCCGGTTCGGCATCCAAAGTCCTTCGCTGATCAAATCAATCTGGTATTCTTCTGAGGAAAGGAATTTGATCAACTCCCAGGCTTCTTTGGGGTGTTTCGTCTTTGCCCAGGCAGCGTGCACGTGCGCTTGGCCGTGAGTAGCGGCATGTTGGAATTTGGGCAGTGCGGCTACGCCAACGGGAAAGTTCATGGTGGCCAGCTCTTGCAACGCCCACGAACCGTCGATCAACATCGCCACTTTGCCGGTTTGCAGCATTTGGGCCGCTTTCATTCCGACATTTTCCAGCATTTTGGCTTCGGGCGCCAATTCTTCTTTTTGCCGCAGATCCAGAATCGCCTGAAGCACTTCTTTCGCTTCCGGAGTATTGATGGTCATTTTGGTTCCGTCTTCATTAAAAAGTGTAACGCCATTAGAGAACAATAAGGCGGTCGTCATGTAAAAGTTTTCAAAACCATACGCGCCGTATTGGGAAATCTTGTCTCCCTCTTTCTTGGTCAGCTTCCTGGCCACGTCGACAAATTCCTGCCAGGTCCATGCTTTCGCAGGATCGCTCGGCGGGTAAGGCAGCCCCGCATCGTCGAACAGTTTCTTGTTGTAATAAAGTACCGGAGAAACCGTACAACTGCTTACACCGTAAACTTTTCCGTCGATTTCCATAATTTGCGCTGAAGAAGTAATGAAGTCGTCGATGCTGAATTCCGCTCCGAAGTTGGGGGTCAAATCAAGCAAAACATTGCGTTCCGCAAAAGAACGGTAGTCGGTTGCACCAAGGAAGAACACGTCGGGAGCGGCATTTCCCGCCAGCATGGTCAGCAGTTTGGAAGCATACTGCGAGCTTGGAACCGGAGTGTATTCCACCTTGATGTTCGGATGATTTTTCATAAAGGTCTCCAAACCTTTTTTCACGCTCTGCGTTTCCAGCGGGCTGGCTTCCCATCCCATAAATTTCAGGGTGACCACTTCACCGGAGCCGCTTTTCGTATCCCCGGTTCCGGTGTTCTCCGTTTTTTCTTCTGTTTTGTCCGATCCTGAGGCCCCTCCTGTTTCCATTGCGCTTCCCCCGCCACATGCGCTGAAAACCAATGAAAACATAAGGATGACGGATATTATCAACGCCGGTCTTTTCAATAGAGAACCCTCCTTCGTATAATATTTTTTAGAATCTTTAATCATTTTTGGAAATGAATACGGTTACAGACAATCGTACAAATCGTTACCGCAAACAGTTCACTTCCGCATCTTTCAATCCATCCCTCCTACCTTTTGATTTATGCTGTCGCTTTTTGCTGTAATTTGATCATAGCATCGAAACAGGAATTTGTCGGTGGTCACAAAAAAACATTAGGTAGATAAAACTGATCTTTTAAAAAGTTTTTCAAGAGAGGAGAGCGCTATGGAGTTTCTGAAAGCAAGGATCGCCACTCCCATCGAGTTTATCTCCGGCGGGCAGTTTGTTTCCGAAGTTCCCTGGATTCATACCCGGCGTAACATCGAAAGCTTTGAGCTCATTATCGGTGTCCATAAAACCTTGTATATTGAACAGGAAGATACGAAATACGAAGTGAATCCGGGGGATGTGTTGCTGCTGCTGCCGCACCGGGTACACCGGGGATATCAGGTTTGTTCTGAAGATTTGTCGTTTTATTGGTTGCATTTTCTTTGTCCGGGAGGTTTTGAACTGATCGATGAAAACGAAATGGCTCATGAAGTATCGTTTTTTCGGACAAACCTCAGTTCCCGGCTGTCCGTTGCGAATGTCTACATCCCGCTTTTTTCAAACCCTCCGGGAATTGAAAGGGTCAATATATTGTTTCATCAATTGCTGCACGTGGCCAACTCCAACTATTACACTTTTCACAGCGTCCATTATTTGCTGACTTCTTTGTTGATCGAATTGTCGGAACAAACGATCGCCAACTTCTATTTGCCGCAAAACGGCAATCAGGGGGATTTAAATCTGGCGAAAATTATGGAATGGATCCGGATCAATGCCATGAGCGATATCTCCGTCGCCTCCATAGCCAAGAAATTTAACTACAACAAAGATTACCTTTCCCGCTCCTTCAAAAGGAAAACAGGAATGAATCTGCAAGAATACATCCATCTATTGAAAATTTCCAAAGCGAAAGATCTGCTCTCCGGAACAACGCGGAACATAAAGGAAATTGCCGGCGAAGTCGGTATTCGGGACGAAAAATATTTTATGAAACTGTTTAAAAAATATGAAAAAATGACCCCCTCGCAATTCCGGAAAGCTTATTACCAGATCCATATGAATAACAAGTAAGCGCAGGCAAGGGAAATTTTCGTGCGGAAGCAGCGCGTAACGATCCGGCAAAATTACCGGCCCCCAATTCCTGTGAAACCGGGTTTGCGCGCAAATGGCTTTTTGTACGAGGTCTTTTTGGAGAAAGGGATTTTTGGTACAAGGGCCGATTTGTACAAAGGACTTTTTTGCAAATATGACTTGTGCAAGGAACTTACTTTCTGTACAATGGGAGGCTTCCTGTACAAGCGAGTTTCCTGTACAATGGGGGGTTCCTGTACAAATGGGTTTTCTGTGCAAAGGGGCTTCCTGTGCAAATGAGTTTCCTGTACAACGGGGGCTTCCTGTACAAATGGGTTTTCTGTCAATGGGAGGCTTCCTGTGCAAGCGTTTTTTGTATAAGGGATTTTTGGGCATTGTACGAAGGGACTTCCTTTCTGTACGATGGGCATCCTGTACAAACGGATTTTGTACAAAGCGACTTCCCGTACGAAACAAATTTGCAAAAGCAGTCGGAGAACAGACATGACGGGAGAGTGTTCATCACGAATACCATAAAATGGGAAAATCTGATGGTCTGAGATCCGTGGCAGGTCTCCGCTTTATGCGGACTTTCCGCTTTATGCGGACTTTCTGCGCGGAACAGAATGAAAATTGCTTGCTTTCAAACTATCGAAACCGGCGTTTGAGAAATGCCTGTAAAAGTGCAGGCTTTGACGTTCGAAGAACGGCCATTTGGAGAAAAACCTGCAAAATTACAGGAAATTTTTTGAAAAGTTGATGAAATCGGAGATTTTTCGAAAAATTCCTGTATTTTATCAGGAATTTGGAAATTTAGACCGTTATAGGGCAGAAAATGATGTAAAATTGCAGGCTTGCAATCTTGGGCATCATCACAGAAAGGGGGGTGGGTCATCCCGGTCCATCAAAAGTGCTCCAACAGCCGGAATACCGGGGTTCGTGGGGAAAGATCAAGATGCGAATGCCTGTTTCCGGAGGCGAATGTCCAAGGCTTAGCTGAATGTCCAAGGTTTAAACGAATGTCCAAGCTTTATCCGAAACAGAATGGGGCCGCGTTTCCGGCGGATTGCATAAATTTTGTCCGTCCGGCATATACGTCATTGAACAGGCTTTTTACGGCAAGGCAATTGTTATGGGAGGCCCCGGATATGAAGAGAAGTCGAGGATGGAAAAGCCGAACTCCCCGTTTAAGCAGCCGCAAAAAGATCTTTTTATTTGTATTTCTGCTTGTGTTGCTGTTTTCCATGCAATCGTTTGTGTATATAGAAAAAAACATTCGGCCGCCGCTGATGAATTTGGCAAAAATACGTTTGAAACAAGTAGCCACGGAAGCAATCAATTCGGCGATCACCGATCAGATTTCCCGGTCGACCGATTATAAAAAGCTCATCGATTGGCGAACAGATCACAACGGCAAGGTCAACGGTTTTGTATTGAACTATGCCGAGCATATGCGGATTACGGCCGATGCCATTCATATCGTGCAAAATTCCTTGAACCGGCTGAAATCCATGCCGGACAAAATTCCTCTCGGGGAAGCGTTTAACAGTGCGATTCTGGCTTCCTTCGGACCGGATATACCGATCCGGTTGCAGCCTTTGGGAGCTGTCCAGGTCAATCTGAATACGCGTTATCAGAATGCGGGCATTAATATGATATTGGTTGAAGTGTATATGCACATTGTTACCCATGTGACGATTGTCATTCCCTTTCACACGGAACCGGAAATGGTTGAAACCGAACTGCCCATTTCTTATGTGCTGGTCGTGGGAGACGTGCCGACGTATTACTTTGACAATCAAGGCAATCCCGTAGGCAATTATGCGGGGCAATCGCCGGGCATTTCGTTGCCCAATGTGGCGATTCCCCCCATGGAGAAGAATGATTCAACCGGGAACACCCCCCCGACGGAGGAGAAAGCCCATTAGGAGAAAGCCTGTTAATATCCTGTTAATATAAAGTGCGCAAAGCGATTCATGAATCGTGTGATAAATTTATTGTATATTCTTTAATTGCAATTTCCTTTATTGTAATTTTTTTATGGTGGTTTTTTATTGTATTTGTTGTGTTTGTTGCTGCTTGCCAAGCAAATATAATGTGCTCATTTTTTCGTTTTTTATATTGTATTTATTCTATTTGTTGTGTTTGCCGCAAATTGCGGCTTTCTTCCCTTTCCCATTGCTTCAACAACGGATAAGGATCGAACGACCACTCGCTGGCTCCGTTATCGCGGTAAAGCCCGTAGTGCAAATGCGGGGGAAACTTTCCTTGTGTTCCCGGTTTGCCGTATCCGGAGCTTCCCACCCATCCGATGATATCTCCGGGACGGACAACTTCCCCGCGACGGATTTTTTTGTTGAATCCTGATAAATGCGCATAGTAGTGATACCGGTTATCCAGGTCGCGAATTCCGATCCTCCAGCCTCCGTAAGGATTCCATCCCTTCACTACGACCAGACCGTAGCATGTGCTTCGCACCGGTACCCCGTAATTGGCGAAAATGTCCGTTCCTTCGTGAATACGGTAGCCTCCCCATCCGCGTCTTGCGCCCCAGGTGCTCCGGTACGAGTAATCCGACTTTAACGGCAAGGGGAAAACATGCTGGTGCAAATCGAGCGTGCCGAAAGATTTGTAAATTTTGGCGAATTCCATGACACGTTCCACACTGCGGGGATTCCGGTAACGGTCCCATAGCGCCGCTTCGAATTTTTCCTCTTCTGTGCCGAATCGAAGAAGATGAGTGACCATGACGGATAATACGTCCAAGTCATTGTTGCGGTCGGCCAATCCGTCACCCGAGCCGTCTTGCCCGATTCCGTTAAAAAGGGAAATGGATACGGGGTTTTGATCCGCATAATTCGGATTGGTTACCCCCGTCCATTCGGCTTCGGAATAGTAAATGCTGAGCAATCTTTGGGATGATTCGGGTCTTTTTCTTGCCCGTCCGATCGCCCGGTCGTATTGATCGATGGCAGCCAACCGGTACCATGGAATGCCCGTCACCGATTCGATTTGCCGAAACAACTCCATCCGGTCGTGATATATTTTCTTGGTATCGGGTTGTTGTCCCTGAACGGAAGCCGGAGCTGCCGCAACCGGGACAGGACAAACAGCGGAATTGACAAATAGCACGGTTACGAAGAAGGAAACGAGTCTGGACAGAATGTGTCGCCGGATGCGCTTTGCCGGCGTGAACCGATGAGATGACCTCACTTGCTCCCACTCCTTTTTTCGTCTCCTTGATTTAAATATAGCTTTGTGTAAACTTTTCACTTTTATCCGTTATAATTGAAAGAAATCGTGTCCAAAGTATGGGAAAGGGGGTAGAAGTTTGGGGTTTGATCACAGCCTGGAGCATATCGATGAGGAAATGTTCGTCGTTCAGTCGAACCTGGATGACATGAATCCGGAATGGTGCTCGCATATTTCCGACTCTTTGTTTGCCGCAGGCGCCAACGATGTGTACTGGATCCCGATCATTATGAAAAAAGGCCGCCCGGGACTCATGTTGAATGTGCTGGTACAAGCCGACCGGCTGGAACAGGTGGAGGATGTTATCTTCCGGGAAACGACCACGTTGGGTTTGCGTTACATCAGAACAACTTGCCACCGGCTGGGGAGGCGGTTTGAAATAGTGGAAACCCCGTGGGGTCAGGTGTCGGTCAAGGAAGGATACCATAGGGAGGAACTCGTTCAATTTGCGCCGGAGTTTGCGGATTGCGAGCGCATTGCCAAGGAACATGGCGTCCCTTTAAAAGCGGTGTATGACGAGGTCCGCCGCCTGTACGTAAAGAAGCGGAAGGAACTTTGAGAGGAACGAAGGGGAGAAATGATACACGATGAGCGTTTTCTCCCCGGAAAGGTGATCATGGACTGAGATCGTGCCTGTGATCGCCATGGTGATGATGTTCGTGATGGCGGTCATGATTGCCGTGATCGTGATGATCGTGGCAAGGATCATGATTTAGATCATGATTCCGGCCGTGATGGTGATCGTGAGCATGACCGCCATGATGGCCATGATGATGATCATGAGCGTGATCGCCATGATGGCCGTGATGGTGATCGCCATGATGGTCGTGATGGTGATCGTGAGCGTGACCGCCATGATGGTCGTGATGGTGATCATCATGATGATGGTGCCGGTGAGGTTCGTGCCTGTGATCGCCATGATGATCGTGGTGATGATGCTCGTGGTGGTGGTCATGATGGCCGTGATCGTGAGGGTGTTCCAAAGGCAGAACCCAATTTCCGGCGTAACGCTCCTTGCGGCCCACAATCACGCGCAACACATTGGGCTGGTCGGGCAAATCCCTTGTACCCGCCCCGTATCCGACCGCTTCCACCGTCATGGGCGGAAGGCCCGCGGCAAAATGATGGACGGCTCCGGCGATCACGCCCGCTCCCGTTGGCGTGGTCAATTCCACGTTATGGCGCGAAGGGGCGATGGGAAGTCCGCGCATCATTTCCAGGGTTGCCGGAGCGGGCACCGGATAAATGCCGTGATCGCAACGGACCGTGCCTGAACCCAGAGGAACGGGGGATGAAATGACCCGTTCAGCCTGCAGGGAGTCCAAAGCCAGGGCGATCCCGACCACATCGACGATCGAATCGATCGCTCCCACTTCGTGGAAATGTACGCGTTCAACCGGAATTCCGTGGATTTTCGCTTCTGCGGCGCCGATTTTTTGAAAAATAGCCAGGCTTAATCCGGTAACCCGTTCGTTAAATCCCGCCTTCGTGATGTGCTCGACGATTTCCGAATAATGACGGTGATGTGCGGGGGGATGATCGGGATCGGTAAGCACGTCCAATTTCAGGGCGGAAATTCCTTTTTTTTGCACTCTTTTCCATTGCAGGGTGAACGGTTCAAGTTTCAGTTTGGCCAGTTCCTCTTCAATGTAATCCCGGTCCGCTCCCGCATCGACGAGAGCAGCCAGCGTCATATCGCCGCTAATGCCGGAAAAACAGTCCAAATAGACAATTCTCATGTGACCGATGTCTCCTTCGACATATTTTGGGTTATCAGCGCGGCGTAGTAACCGGCCCCGAAGCCGTTGTCGATGTTGACCACGGAAACACCCGCGGCGCACGAATTCAGCATGGACAATAACGCGGCGAGGCCGTGAAAGCTGGCGCCGTAACCGATGCTGGTCGGAACCGCAATGACAGGCCGGGCCACCAAACCGCCGACCACGCTGGCCAACGCGCCTTCCATCCCGGCGGCTACCACGATCGCGCCGGCTTTGCGGATGACGGGAAGACGCCGGAATAGGCGGTGAATGCCGGCCACGCCCACATCGAAAACGCGCTCCACATGGCAGCCCATGCATTCGGCGGTAACGGCCGCTTCTTCCGCCACCGGCACGTCTGAAGTGCCGGCGCAGACAACGGCCACATATTCATCGTGCACACGCAGAATGGGCCTCTTGAACCAGGTAAGCGCCCGCGCCGTTTCGTGGTATGTCACGCCGGGAAGGGAAGCGAGCACCGCGGCGGCCTTATCCGGCGAGATTCGTGTGGCCAATACGCGGTCGGTATGCTCCATCAGTTTGCTCATAATCGCGATGATTTGTTCGGCGCTTTTCCCCTCCCCGAAAATCACTTCGGGAAATCCGGTGCGCCGCTGCCGTTCCAGATCGAGCTGGGCAAATCCCAGATCGGCGACCGTATCTTCCCCGGCGTGCCCGGAGAGGGACGGTTCCGCTTTCGGGGAACCTTCTTCCAAGCCCTGAGCGGAGCCGGCCGGCGTTTCAGGCAGGTTTGCCGCGCCGGCCGGCCGTTTGCCCGGATCGGCAAGCTGCGCCATTGCCATAATATGTTTTTTCGCTTCGTGAACATCCATTTTTCCCGTTTTCACGAGTTGCAGGACTTGCTCCAAATCGTTCAAGGATGCTTCTCCCACTTTCTTTTTGTCATTGGACCGTATTTTCTTTTTGTCTCTATTGGACAGTATGGTATCGCATGGACAGTACGATATCGCAACAGTGGTATCACATGGACAGTATGATGTCACAGGACAGGATTGTATCGCATGTATCGTACCGCAAATGTTCGCCCTATGTTCCCCTTCACCGTTGTAAAGTATCTCATTGGACAATATTGTAACATAAAGCTTGTCCGGCCGCACAGTTATGAATTGTTTGCGCGTTCGTGGTATAATACTGACATCATACGCCGATCCGTTTTGGCGGGCGGCAAAAAGAAGGCGGGCATGGAAAATGACGACGAAACCTGTGGAAAAAAAACCGGATTGGCTTAAAATAAAATTGACGACCGGAGAAAATTTTAAGGAATTAAAGCAGATGATGCGCTCCAAATCGCTCCATACGGTTTGTGAGGAAGCAAAATGCCCCAATATCCATGAATGCTGGGCCAACCGTACCGCAACGTTCATGATATTGGGAGATATATGCACCCGGGCATGCCGTTTTTGCGCCGTCAATTCGGGCAGGCCGACCGAACTGGATCTGCAGGAACCGGAACGGGTGGCGGATGCCGCCGAGCAGATGGGACTGAAGCATTGCGTGGTCACCTCGGTGGCGCGCGACGACTTGCTCGATGGGGGCGCTTCGGTGTTCGCGGCGACCATAAGGGCTTTGCGCAAACGGTTGCCGTTGTGCACCGTGGAGGTGCTCATCCCCGATTTTATGGGTAATCCGGACTCGCTGCGCATAGTGTTGGACGCGAAACCGGACATTCTCAATCACAATGTCGAGACGGTGGAACGGTTGTCCGACCGCGTCCGTTCGAAAGCCAAATACCGCCGGTCGTTGGAACTGCTGGCGAATTCCAAACGGATCGCTCCGGACATTCCGACCAAGTCCAGCATTATGATCGGCGTCGGCGAGACATGGGACGAAATTTTAAAAACGATGGACGACTTGCGTGCGGTCGAATGCAACATTCTGACCATCGGACAATATTTGCAGCCGACCAAAAAGCATCTCGATGTCGTCCGATATTATACTCCCGAACAATTTTCCGAACTCAAACGGGAAGGATTGAAGCGGGGATTCGACCATGTCGAATCGGGCCCGCTTGTCCGCAGTTCCTACCATGCGCGTGAACAAGCGCGGTCTGTCATGAAAGGGTGATGCGATCTTGATCGTTGTTGCAGGAAAAACGTTTGAGTTGGTGAAAGAAAACCGCAACGGCTGGAATTACGAAGCGTTCCGCACCCGCTACAGCGAGGTGTTGGACCGCTATGACTATATTGTTGGCGACTGGGGATACAATCAACTGCGTTTGAAAGGTTTTTACCGTGAAGGGCATCCCAAGGCGACCAAAGATACGAGCATAGCTTGTCTGCAAGATTACTTGAACGAATATTGCAATTTCGGATGCGCCTATTTTGTCGTCGAGAAAGTGAGCGCGGCAACGGAACGCGGCGGCAATTTGCACGCTACTTCACATCATAACCGATAAACGCTTCGCGCACGCGGTTCCAGAACGGGAACGGCCTGAAACGGGCGAAACGGACCTTTTGTCTGGCAACCCGGCAACGGAGAGAAATCAGATCCGGGCGATGCATATGGAGATGGTCAAGTGTCAGCAAAATGTTTTGGTTCTCTCTCGGATAAATGTCGCAATAATGGTGCTTCGGCAAGATCATCGGGGATCCGATCGTACGGTAAACCCGGTTGTTGATCGAAGCGATTTCAGTAATCTGGATCGCTTCCAATGAAGGATGGATCAGCCCGCCTCCGAGGCTTTTATTATATGCGGTGCTTCCCGACGGGGACGAGATGCAAATGCCGTCGCCGCGGAACATCTCAAACATTTCATCATTGATGTTCAGTTGGGCCACCAGGGTTGCCTCCGCTCCCTTCAAAGTAAACTCGTTGAGAGCCAGTTCGGTTTCGGTTCCGCTTTTTCCGTGAATTTCGATTTCAACGAGTGGGTACTGCACCACCTTCATATCGGGCTGTCCCGGATAATCTTTCATTTTGAAAGCCAATTGCTCGAGTTCATCAGGCATCCAATCGGCAAAGAAGCCCAGTCTGCCCGTATGAATGCCGACGAATGAAATGCGGTCGATTTGGCTTTTATACAGATGGAAAGCGTGCAACATGGTGCCGTCGCCGCCGATGGACAGGACAATGTCCGGATGATCCTGCGCGGGAACCATCCGGTATTGTGCCGCCAATTGGTGGAAACGTTCGGTAAGTTGCACGGAAAGTTCGTCTCCCCGATCCACTACCCAATATTTAACCATCCGGTGATCCTCCTTGCCTATGTATTGACCTCATCATACTGAAATTTTGCTCTCTGCACAAGTTGAAGGCAAGATAGGAGGGAACATGCGTAACGAAGGGGCGGACGGCCCCGTATAATTATCCCTTATCCTTCCATGATATGCCGAAAGATATATTTTGGATGTGCCGAAAGATATATTTTGCACAAGCTTCAACTTACAAGCCCCATCTTTGTCATAACATCTCCTTGCGCCATAATCCCTTGGATTCGGAAAACCCTGGAGTCGGGATGATTTTTCCTTTTTTTATCCCTTAAAACGCAGCGCAGCGCCCAGACGCTTCCATACCGCGTAGATCAGATACAAAGCAGTGACACAAATGAGCGAAGCGGTGACGGTCCCGACCGTGGTCACAAACAGCCCGCTGTAAACGGACCAAGGGCGGGACGGGTCGATTTCCGGCAAAAACACCGCAGAGCTGGCCCTAAGCGACGCCAGCGGTTCCCACAGCAGGAAAACGAGAGTGCACGAGAGGATGGAATGGATGATCCGGGCGAACAGGAAAGGGAGGTAACGAAAACCTGTGTTTTGCAAAATGCTGATAATTTGCGCGTGAACCGAAAGACCGCCCCAGGACAAAACCAGGGCCGCGATCGCCGTCTTGCTGACCAGGGGAATTCCCGCGTCCCCCGCGCCTGCCGACTTGGCTCCCAGGGTCACTTCAAAAATGCCGTTGACGACGGCTTGCGAAAGTGCCGGCGGAAGGGATAACCATTGAAACAGCAATTGAATGGCCGCCTGAAGTACAGGGATCAGGCGGGCGAGCGTCATCATCTCGATCATCACGGAGAAGAAAACAACCAGTCCCCCGATGACGAAAATGAGCGGCAGCGAATTCGCTACGGCTTGCCCCAATATCACTCCGATGGGACGCCCATCGGCCAGGCGGGCCTGGTGCATGGACTTTAACGCGCGGATCAGTATAAACGGTTGGGCGAAATGCCGCCCCTCTTTATGTTGCGTCTTTTTATGTTGCGCCTCTTGATCCGTTCCGGTTTCCGCCGCGGGACGGTCTTTGCCCACAAAGCGCATAATCAGGCCGACCAACAGGGAAGCGCCGTAATGGGTAATGATGAGAATCGGGGCAAGGGTCGCATCCCGAAAAAAGCCGACGGCTACAGCCCCGATCAGGAAAATGGGGTCGGAGCTCGTCGCGAAGCTGACCAGCCTTTCGCCTTCGCTGCGTGAAATCAGTTTTCGCTCCCACAGCTGTGCGGTAAGGCGCGCGCTTACCGGATAACCGGAGGCAAAACCCATGGTCAGGATGAACCCGCCGATCCCCGGAACGCGAAACAACGGCCGCATCATCGGGTCGAGCAACGTTCCGAAAAAGTGAACGATACCGAACCCGAGCATAAGCTCGGATATGACCAGAAATGGCAGCAATGACGGGAACAGCACATCCCACCAGATGTTGACTCCTTTCAATCCGGCTTCCAGACTTTCTTCGGGGTACAAGATCATGAACAGGATGAGGGTGAACCCCATAACGGCCATGCTGAGTGTCGGGAACCATTTTTTGGGGGGGAGCATGATGCGAAGTCCTCCTTCACCTGTACGTTTCAGGAAACTCGGAATGTTCGATTCGGAAATCAGATTTTCGAATCATGGAAGTTAATCAAGGAAACAACTTATCTTAAGAATCAACTTGTCTATTCTAGCTATATGACGGGCGAACGGAGACAAGACCCGAATTTGAACCGATCTTGCACAATTTGAAACGGATGGAACCACAAATAGGGAAATATGGAGGAAATACGATTGGACAAAAATAGGACCAAAGGAATATAATGAATCCGGAAAATGTTTTGCACGCCTTTCGTCATTGATATCGTTTAAGGGGTAATAAATATGGCCGATAAGCAAACGGGCGGAACCATATACGAGATGATCGGCGGAGAAAAGACCATCCGCAAACTTGTGGAAGCCTTTTATCCGAAAGTCATCGCGCATCCGAACCTGGGTCCCTTATTTCCTGAAGACATCGCCCCGGTGATGGAGAAGCAATTTATGTTTTTGACTCAGTTTTTCGGCGGTCCGGCGCTGTATACGATGCGTTTCGGCCCTCCGATGATGAGAGCGAGGCATCTGCCGGTTCCCATTACCAGGGAACGGGCTGCGGAATGGCTTGGCTGCATGAAAGAAGCGTTGTCGGAAATCGGTTTGCCGGAATTTTGGCAACGGGTGATGTTGGAACGGTTGACGGGCCCGGCTTACCATTTCGTAAACACGGAAGCGGAACAAGAAAAGACACGTGAATGAGGGAAGCCGTACCCGTACTGCATGAACATTTGAAAAACGGCATGAATTCGGAGGGAATCTTGTGCATGTCTCCCCCTTGTACCAAATCAAGTTGGAATGCGTGTATTGCGGCAAGTCATTCCAGACTTCAAAAGTTCGGCCCAGTTTTAAAAAAGTGCTGAGAGTGGATACCGATTTTTGCATATATTATAAAGATTTGAATCCGGATTATTATCTCGTGCGGGTCTGCCCTTATTGCGGTTATGCCGGTACGGAAAACTCGCCGAAAAGCCTCAGTCCGGCGCAACGCCATGTTTTTAAGGAAAAAATCACCGACCGCTGGACTATGCGCAATTACGGCGATGAGCGGAATTGGGAGGAAGCGCTTCAGACTTACCAGATCGCGCTGTTGTGCGCGCAAGCGACCAATGAAGCCGACCGGGTTATCGCGGGCTTGCTGCATCGGATTGCCTGGATGTACCGGTACCGGCAGTTCGAAGAACAGGAGCGGAGGTTTTTAAGGTACGCTTTGGAAACGTATATGAACGTTTATGAACGGGAAGTTGCCGATTTGAATCATGCGCGGCTCATGTACCTGATCGGCGAGCTGAACCGCCGCCTGGGAGATCATCAGGAAGCGGTCCGCTGGTTTTCCCGGATCGTGAACGACCGGCGGATCATGGATGCTTCCATCATCCGCGCGGCCCGAATGCAGTGGGAAACGATCCGCAACGGGACGAAGGTTTGATAGCACGGGAACGAAAAACACTCGATGGTTTATTTGGAATGTTCCATGGCGTACCGTCAAGTGTTTTTTATTTTCTTGTATGAAAGATCGTCATAAAACGTCACCCGGTTTTTGCCGGCCCGTTTCGAGGCGTACAACGCCTCATCCGCTTCCGCGATGATTTCCAGCAAATGCTGGTCCGTACTGCGGGCGACAGATATTCCGATAGATATGGTGATGCGGCCTTCCGGCTGCACTTCTCTTCCCTTGAACGGGTACAGGGCAACGCGGTTGCACAGTTTCTCGGCGATATATTCCGCATACCTCCGGTCATCCGTGGCACACATCACAATAAACTCTTCGCCTCCGTACCGGGCAATATAGTCGTGTTCACCGATCGAATCGCGCAATACTTTGGCGGTAATCCGGAGCAGATGATCTCCCTGTATGTGACCCAGCCGGTCGTTGTAATTTTTGAAATGATCGATATCGATCATCAGGATGGAAATACAATTGCGCTTCAGGGTGTTTTCCGCCACCAGGATAAAATTGCGGATATTGGGCAGCCTGGTCAGGCTGTCCAGGTTGGCCTGCATTTCCAATTGCCGTTGCAGGAACGTCTTTTTGGTATCCGAATTGAACATGGCGGTCATGACGATGACGGCGATGGTGGTGACAGCCCAGTCGGACACCAGATTCACGAAGCCGTGCGACGAAAAGAACCGATCCGTATCCAGGGAAAAGAAAAGCGGATCCCGTACCAAGTAGAGCAACAGACAGACTTTGATGCCGTCGGTGTATTTTATGTGACGGTCAAGACTGTTGTATTCCGTTTTGTAGAAGAGCGAACTGAAAATTGCAGGAAGGAGCAATCCGATGACGAAAATGAATGCGAAATCCTGTTTGAGCATAAAGTAGCTGTATATGCCTGGTGATACGGCCGAGAGTAAAGAAATCAATAAACCGTGGCGCATTCCGACCGCTATCAAAGGAACAGAATACATGGCGGGATAAGTATCGCTGCTTCTTCCGGGAAGCAGAAGCAGCCAAATCACACATATTCCTGTCAGGAGAGGAATGACCCATAACTTGTTGGATTGCACATAGAAGAAAGATCGAAGTTTTGTAATGAGGTAGTTGAACGCAATGAGTATAAACAGGTCAGCCAATGGATTGTAAATTCCATCCATTTAACAATGGTCACTCCTAACCTGGATAAGAATACCTCGAAAGGTGAGTGGTACTTTCAGTCATATCATGTTTGCAAGCATAAAGCAACTCTTGAAAAGTCGAATAGAAGCTGGTTTACATGGCCGGATCACCGGTTTACCCTTAAGAAACATCTGTGCTTTCATATGATGAGAGACAGGGTGAGAAAGAGGGAGCGAAAAACTTGCACTTTGTCCTGAAAAAGGGATTGTCAAAAAGCCTCGCCAAAAAGTATTGCCAGAAAGCATTGCCGAATGAAAGAAAGACGAAAACCCTCTGTTGCATGAAAAAGAATAGGATGAAAAGCATTGTAACATGATTGGCGGCATGAAAAAAGCGGCGCCAAAACAGTCGGGCCAAAACAGTCGGAAGGAGAGATGATTGGAAACATGGCATTGAATCAAACATGGGATTTGGACGTTATTTTTCCGGGAGGCAGCCGGTCGCAAGTTTTCGCTTCGTTTCTTAAGGAGATCGAAACGCGTTTGCACGATTTCCAACGACAAACAAATTCGTTGCAAGTGCCGTCCGATAAAGACGACACGGGCGGTTTGTCGGATTGTGTCGAAAACCTGCAGCAAATTGCGCTGCGACTGCGGGAAGCGGATTCGTTTGTGAACTGTCTGACCGCTGAAAATCAACAGGACAAGCATGCTGTCAGGTTGGGAGCGAAAGTGAAAAGTTTGTACGCCGCGTTTACTTCCACTCTGAATGTGTTCGATCAAATGTTGACGCAAGTGACCGATGATGTCTGGGCGGAAATGATGCGGTCGCCGGCCTTTCGTCCCGTAGCCTTCGCCCTGTCGGAGCGCCGGGATTTGGCCAGAGAGAAAATGCCCCCGCAGATGGAGATGCTGGCCGGAGATCTGGCTGTCGACGGGTATCACGCCTGGGGGGATTTGTATAACTTGGCCGTCAGCCAAATCCGCATTCCTTTCGAGGAGAACGGCCGGACCGTGGAACTGTCCGCCGGACAGGCCGCCAACAAGCTGCACAGTCCGGACCGGGAAGTCCGCCAACGGTTGTTCCGCAAATGGGAAGAAGCGTGGCGGGAGCAAGCCGATTATTGTGCGGAGGCGTTAAACCGGCTGGCCGGATTCCGGCTGCAGTGGTACAAACATAGAGGATGGACGTCGGTACATAAGGAACCGTTGATGTTAAACCGGATGTCCCCCCGGACATTGCAGGCGATGTGGGAAGTCATTGAGCGCAATAAGCCGCTGTTTGTCCAATATTTGCAACGGAAAGCGGAACTTTTTGGGGTTGAGAAGTTAAGCTGGGCCGATGTGGAAGCGCCGTTGGGACAGACGGCCAAGGTATACGGTTACGAGGAAGGCGCGGCATTGATTGTCGATCAATTCCGGTCGTTCAGTCCCCAAATGGCCGAATTGGCGGAAACGGCGCTAAACAACCGGTGGATCGAAGCCGAGGACCGTCCGGGAAAACGGCCGGGTGGTTTCTGCACATCCTTCCCGTTGAGCAAGGTGACGCGTATTTTCATGACTTACGCCGGAACGGCTTCAAACGTTTCCACCCTGGCGCATGAGCTTGGCCATGCCTATCACCAGTATGTGATGGACGATCTGCCGGCATTGGCCCAGGAATATGCCATGAACGTGGCGGAAACGGCATCGACATTCGCCGAACTGATCGTGTCCGATGCGGCGCTTGCCGCGGCGCAAACCCGCGAGGAACGGCTTGCCCTTCTGGAAGACAAAATTCAGCGTTCGGTCGCGTTTTTTATGAATATCCACGCCCGCTTTCTGTTTGAAACCGAATTTTACGAAGAGCGGAAACAGGGGATTGTCAGTCCGGAAAGGCTGTGCGAGCTGATGGAAGATGCCCAGAAACGGGCCTTCTGCCATGCGTTGTCGGAATATCATCCGCATTTCTGGGCGTCCAAATTGCATTTTTATCTGACGGACGTGCCGTTTTACAATTTTCCTTATACGTTCGGCTACTTGTTCAGTTCGGGAATTTATGCGGCTGCCAAACAAGAAAAGGACGGCTTCGAAAAAAGATACGTCGCTCTCCTGCGGGATACGGGAAGCATGACGGTGGAACAATTGGCCGCCAAACATCTGGGCGCCGATTTGACCCGTCCGGAATTTTGGCAGCAGGCGATGGAGCCGTCGCTGGCCGACGTGCGAGAGTTCCTGCGGATCACGGCGCGGTAACCCGGCACGCCCGGATCGTGAACGGCGGATGTGAGCGAGCCGGGCGGTGACAGGCGGGCCGGGCTTACTTGAGCTTGAAAATTTGAATGGTTTGCTGCAGTTTGTTGACCATCTGGATCATCTGATCCGCTTGCCGCACCATTTCTTTCACGGCCGATATTTGCTCGTTCATCGAAGCGGATACTTGTTGCGTTCCTGCCGCGGACTGCTCGGTAATGGCGGAAATGTTCTCCATCGTTTGCGAAATTTGCCGAGCGCTTTGCAACATTTGTTCGCTTTGTTGAACGAAGGAATGAATTTGTCCGGTAATAAAATGAACGCTTTCCACGATTTCATTGAAAATTTTTTCCGTTTCCTCAATCATCACCGTCTGGGTACGGACGATTTCCTCATTGGCGGAAATACTTTCAATCGCCCGCCTGATCCCGTCTTCAATCCGGTTGACCAGGGCGAAAACTTCTTTCGTCGATTCCGTGGCTTGTTCCGCGAGCTTGCGCACTTCATGGGCGACAACGGCAAATCCTTTGCCGTGTTCCCCGGCGCGGGCGGCTTCAATGGAGGCGTTGAGGGACAAAAGATTCGTTTGTTCGGCGATTTCCGAAATGGCCCTGGTGATTTTGGATATGCCGGCGGCTTGTTCGGCCAATTCGGCAATGGTAGAGGAGACAATGGCGGTTGATTCGACATTTTTCCGCACGCCGTCGCTTTGGGTTTCAACCGCGGTCATTCCTCTTTCGACAAGTTCGACCATATGCCGGGACTTTTCGTTCATCTCGAGGGTTGAATGGGTGTAGGACCGCACCTTGTGCTCAATATCTTTTACCATTTCGGAAATCGAGGTGATCTCCAAGGAAATTTGATTCGCTCCCGCCGCCAATTCCTGTGCCGACTGATTGACCTGCTGCATCACGTTTTCCATCGCTTCGTTTTTTTGATACATATCCCGCCCGGATTGTACCACATGTTTGGTGATGGATACGGTTTCATTCAAAACATCCCTTAATTTGTCGGTCATACGATTAAAAGAACGGCCCAATTCTCCCAACGAATCGTTGGACATGACGTCGGCCCGTTTGGAAAAGTCGCCCTTGGCGATATCCGTCGCCAGTTGAATCATTTGGTTTATGGAGGAAGTAAGCGTTCTCTCAAACCAGTTGATAATAGGGTAACTGATCGCCAGAAAAATACAGACCACGATGAAACCGGCCCAAACATTTCCTCCGGTTACGAACAGCGTGGCGAGCATGGCAATGGAAAAAATGATGACGATACTGTAACATCCCGCTTGCAGTTTGCGTTTAAATGACAATGAAAGAAACCAGTTCATTTGTACTACTCCTTCTTTTTTTGTCGTAATGTGATGAAAAATTTGGAATTTTGATGTCCATTATACCATCCCATCCGTTTCCTGTTTGAGGGTCTTAAGACTCAAGGTTGGGATTTGCGGAATGAGACTTGGAAACTATAACGCAATAGGTAAAAAATAGGAAAAAATGTGTCAAAAATATTAAAAATATTTTAAGAAATTGTAAAAATATTGTTGAATTAGGTCTATTTTCACAATATAATGTAATTGCCTCATATCATAAAATATGGAAGAGTTGGGAGGGAATTTATTGTTTTTACAAAGAATCCCGCTGCAAAAACAGATTGAAATCGTTTTCCAGGAAGTCAAGGAAGAGCTCTTGCATCTTACTTCGGGCATTGTTTTTGTGCAAATCCGCAACAATGTGGTGGGCAAGTTTGGAGTGAAATATTTCCCTATTGAGAGCAAGGGCGGAAAACTGGAAGAAACAAGAGAAAAGGTTATGACCGATTTGCAGTGGAGAGCATTTAAACAAATGGCTGTCGATGCGCTGCGGATGAAGAGAAACTGGACTCATGGGGAAATTTTTTATGAATTTGCCCTGAAGAAGGGCCTGTTGTGCGCAAGCGTGACGTTCGAATCCAATTATAACATGGCCAATTATTTTAACGCAAAAGTCAATTGATGTTTGAATCCGTCATACCTTGACGCGTGAAAACGCCGTACTTTTGAATGCGTATTGGTGCTGCTGATGGGGTAACGCGCTATTTTTTGAATGCGGGTGATATGGGGTAGCAACATTGTAAAAGGTGGCATATGAGCCACCTTTTCAAATTTGGTAAGTATGTTGGACAATGTGATCTTTACCTGGAGAATTGACCTGCCAACTGCTGTTCGGCAATTTGTACAAGACGGCGAGTAATGTGACCTCCGATTGCTCCGGTATCGCGGGTAGCCATGTAACCCATGTATCCGTCTTGCGGGATTTGAATTCCAAGCTCTTGAGCAATCTCATATTTTAGCTGATCCAGAGCCTGGTTCGCTTGTGGCACCACCAATTGGTTGCTCGAACGACTTTGTCCTTGAGCCATGTTTATCACCTCCAGTACTAGGTAGTATAAACAAACGCGCAAATTATACGCATCCGAAGCGGTTGGTAATTTTCACCATATGAAATAAACAATCGCCGGCCACAAGTTGCGGGCCGGCATATGTCGATGGCAATCTGTGAATATTATGAACCAAACTACGGATGAGAAATCAGAAAGTATGGACGATGAATCATTTGTTTATGGATGAATAATTTTCAAAGCGACTTCCAGTTGCAGGCTTTCCTGGGGCGCCAGGCCGCGCAAGCCGGTCAGCTCGGGGGAGAGCGGCAAATTCGGGGCGTTGGTTACCCAGGTGTACGGTTCGAGGCATACAAATTGATCGGCTTGTCCTTTGGTAAAAATGACCCAATGTTTAAACTCTTTGGAGATTTCATAATGAATCCGGTACCCGTCATTGCGCGTCAATACGGCGGTGCCGGGCTGATTGCCGATCCGGAAGACGGTGTCGAGATTTTTGCCTTGCAGCACGGCGCCCGTTTCGCTGACCATGTCCTGATGTTCTCCCAAGGGCAGAAGCTGGCCGGTCGGCATTAAATCTTCGTTCAATTCCCAAATGTTTTCCGTGGGCAGTTTTAACTTCCATTGATCCGGTTGGCCGTCAATCATGAACCATGTATGCAGGCCATAACCGAACGGCGCGTCCTCTCCGCCGCGGTTTGTCGCTTTCAGTTTTTGCACAAGCGATTTTCCCTCGAGCACATACGTCATTTCCAATACCAGGTCGTGCGGGTACTGTTTTTGGATTTCCGGAAAATCGGATAACGCAATCGTTGAAGTGATCGACAATTGCGCGCCGTTTTCCGAAGTGTCGGACACGGTCCAGGGGGATGCTTTGATCAAACCGTGAATATGATGTCCTGTCGGCATGTTGATTTCAAATTGATAATCGCGGTTTCCGAATCGGAACGCCCCTTTATGAATCCGGTTGGGCGGCATTAAAACCGGGGTGCCGAAATGTGCGGGGCTGTTCAGAAGTTCCTGAGGATTAGCCGGCACTCTCAGAACCTCGCGTTCTTTCTTTTTGTCCCAGATCCGGTAAACGTTGTTTCCGATCGATGGACAAAGGGAGACGTACAGGTCGTCATTTTCCATCGTGTAGACAGGTGTACCTTGCCAATCCGCTGTTTTGATCATTGCAGAAAACTCCTTTTTCTTTTTTTGGTCATCTTGCATTTTTTTGATCATCTTGCATTTCATATTTTTATATTGTGTTAACTACACTTTATCACCGGTATAGGCGGCATTCAAGTCATGTTGGAAGATCTTGATTAAAAAATAGGTCTGTCTCATAATAATATGAATCATACAATGTTTGGACCCGGGGGAACAACTATGACACTCCTAAGTGTATCCATCCGCTACAAATTAATCGGCTTGATTTTACTGCTTCTATGTGTGCCCTTTCTTATCTTCGGTTTCATGTGGAATCAACAGTCAACCAAAACGATCGAAACGAATGCTGTACAATATGGAGCTCAACTATTGCGGCAGATCAACGACCAGCTTGACGCTTATTTCATGGATCTGGAACGTTCCACTTTTCCGCTCGTTACCCATCCGCTGATTCAACAGTTTATGAAAATTACAGGTGAGGATCAGTATGAACGATTTTCCATTACCCAGCGCATTCAGGAAGAAATTATCCCAAACATTATTTTTGGTCGTCCGGAAATTCTCGGATTTACCATAGTGTCAAAACACGGAATCAGTGTATCCAATTACCGTTCCGATGGGGCGAAGCAACGATATGAAGCGTACCGGGATCAATTGTCCGACGACAAGCATTATAAAATTATCGGGATCAACGAGATTGATTCAACTCCCGTTCTTACCATTGCCCGTAAGTTCCTTGATACGGTGTCTTATGAGACCGTTGGGATGATCATTATCGATTTGAGGCTCCATGTCATCGCGTCAATTTGCGAGAAAATTCAACTGGGAAAAACCGGCCACGTCTGGATTATGGATGGAGAAAGGCGAACCGTCTATCGTCCGGAACACATAGAATGGGGCAAACCGATTGCGGATGAGATCTCTGGGCAATTTCCTCAAAAAGAAAGCGGTTTCTTCATTCGTTCTGCGGGTTCGACTGAAATTTTAACAAATTACTACTATTCGGAAGGAACGGGCTGGACCATCGTTTCGGAAGTTCCCATGAAGGAACTGGCTGCCGAACTGATTCAACTTCGGGATTTTACCATTTGGGCGGGGCTGTGTTTGATTATTTTAGGGGTGGCAGGCATCGGGGGATTTGCCTTGTCGCTGACCCGTTCACTCCTCGTTTTGCAGAAGTTGATGAAGCGGGCAGAAATGGGAGACTTGAGCGTACAGGCCCCGGAACACCGCAGAGATGAACTGGGCTATTTGTATCGCAGCTTTAACCGTATGGTCCGGGAAATTCGCAGCCTGATCGAGGTGGTGCACAAGGCGGAATTGCGTGAGAAGGAGATGGAGATCAAGCAAAGGGAGTCCACCTTCCTCGCCATGCAATCGCAAATTAATCCGCATTTTTTGTACAATACTCTGGAAGTGATTAATTCGCATGCGATCGTGGAAGGCGTCATGTCTATAAGCGAGATGGCCACTTCGCTAGCCGATATGTTCCGATACAGTGCGGGGAATCCTAAACAGACGGTCACTTTGCGGGATGAAATGGAACATATTGCAACGTATCTCCATATCCAGAAACAACGATTCAGTTCCTTATCTGTTGTGATTCGGGTGGACGAAAACATCGCGGCAGAAGTGGCAACCGTTCGATTGACGATTCAGCCGATTGTCGAAAACGCATTTAAACACGGCTACGACAAGCATAGGAAGAAACCCGAGTATATCGAAATCAGCGGAAAATCTTATCCGGATTACTATGTCGTGCACGTGGCCGATAAAGGGAAGGGCATGGACGAAACGACCAAGCAATATTTTAACAACGCTTTCAGTTCCGAGGAACTGCCTGCTTTGCCGAAGGAAGCAACAGATCAAGGCAAACCGCTGCGTATCGGTTTGTGGAATGTGCATTACCGCATCCGCGAAACTTTTGGGAAACCGTACGGTCTCTTCATCGCCAAGTCGGATGAAAGCGGCACCATAGTTGAGATCAAACTCCCTTATAAGTCTCATCACAAGGGTAAAGGGGAAGACGTTGTTCAAGGTGATCCTTGATGGATATACCAAGACGCTATTGAAGATAAAGGGGGATCATGCATGTACAAGGCGATCATCGTGGATGACGAAATCATGATCAAAAAAAGTCTGACCAAACTGATTGAGCAGTACGACGGCCGATTTCGCGTCATTGGGGAAGCGGAGGACGGTCAGGAAGCTCTTGCTTTGGTGAAACAATTATCGCCCGACCTGGTCATCACAGATATCCATATGCCCGTCATGGATGGTTTGGAATTGATCCGGGAAATCCGTGGAAATAAACCGAATGTTGAAATAGTTGTCATTTCCGGATATGCGGAATTCGAATATGCCCGGGAATCCCTGAAGTATGGGGTGGCCGAATATTTGCTCAAGCCTCTGAAACCGGCGGAATTGCGCCAAACATTGGATCGTGTTTACGGGAAAATCCATTCGAGCCGAAACAACATTTTGAAGCAGAGTGAAATACTGCTTGATTGCCGGAAAAAGAGCGAGACGTTAACGGACTTGATCTGGTCGCTTCAGGAACAAGAAGCGTTGAGAGTCATGGAGCAGAATCACGGCGATTTTACGGCAACCCTAGCCCAATGGGAGAACTTGGCGCAAGCATACGAATTGTTATTCACGCTCGTCATTAGAGAACTGCATCGCCGACTTGAAGATGTTCCGTTTGCTTCCATACTGGACGAAAGGTTCCAGGGCGACCCGGATCAATTGCTGTTGAAAGCGAAATCACATATCGTTCGGATGATGGAAACGTTGCGTGCCATGCGCAATTTGGCATACCGCGAGCGAATCCGCCGGGCTGTCGCTTACATCGATGAGCAATATCACCGCGAATCACTTAATCTGAGTGAAGTTGCCGAGAAGGCCAATATGTCTCCCTCTTATTTCAGCCGTTTATTCAAGGAAGAAATGGGGATCGGTTTTTTACAGTACATCACGAAGCTGCGCATGGGGAAAGCGAAACAACTGCTCAGGGATCCCGCTTATAAAACATTCGAAGTTGCATCGGCAGTCGGTTATTCCGATTATACGCACTTCGCCAAAACGTTCAAAAAACAGGAAGGCATTTCGCCCACCGATTACCGGAAGCAAACGGAAGGCACGATTTCGTAAAAAAAACACGACAAATCAAAAAAATTGCCATACCTTCTCCCGCGGAGAGCTTATAAAATATTTCTTGCATGGTTGCAGCGCGAAATAGAGGAGGTGGACGGATGGGGCAGGCAAGGAAAAACTATTTTCTGAAACATTGGCAACTTTACTCGATGATTTTTCCAGGCCTGTTGTTTTTTATTGTATTCAAATATATCCCGCTGGCAGGAATTTGGATCGCCTTTCAGGACTACAACGTGTTTACAGGTATATTCGGCAGCAAATTTGTCGGATGGAAACATTTCCAAAATCTGTTTACATATCCGGAATTTTTCAGAGTGTTGAGAAATACGTTGCTTATCAGTATATATCAACTCGTCTACGGATTTCCGGCGCCCATTATACTGGCCTTGTTTCTTAATGAAGTGCGCAAAATCGTTTTCAAGCGAATTGTGCAGACGGTACTCTATTTGCCGCACTTCTTGTCATGGGTCATTGTTGGCGGGCTGGTGATCAATTTCTTGTCACCCAATTCAGGATTGCTAAATGAAGTTATCCGGATGTCTGGAAGAGAACCGATATTCTTCATGCAGGAACCAGCCTATTTTCGCAGTATCGTTGTCGTTTCGAATTTATGGAAAGAAGTGGGATGGGGAACGATTATTTATTTGGCGGCACTGGCCGGAGTCAATCCGGAATTGTATGAAGCGGCCGAAGTGGATGGAGCCGGGAAATTGCGTCAAGTGTTCAGTGTGACCTTGCCCGCAATTCTGCCAACGATCATGGTTCTCCTGCTGCTTCGAATCGGAAACATCCTCGACCTCGGTTTCGAGCAAGTCTATATGTTGCTGAATCCGCTGGTAGCCGAGACGGGCGAGATCATCGACACTTACATTTACCGGGTCGGATTGCTTGGCGGTCAATACAGCTATACGACTGCCATCGGTTTGTTCAAATCCGTCGTCGGAGTCATTCTGGTCGTCGGCGCCAACCATTTGAGCAAACGATTGACGGGAAATTCCATTTACTAGCGGGGGACGGCGAAATGATACGAGAAAGTTATTCCCGGAAAGCGTTCGTCATGTTCAATTATGTGTTTCTTACGTTACTAAGCCTGACCATGCTGATTCCATTTGTACATATCCTCGCCGGTTCATTCAGCAGCGGTCCGGCTATCATGCAAGGCAAGGTAACTGTTCTGCCGGTCGGGTTTACATTAGAGAACTACCAGGCCGTGCTCAGCAATTGGGGAATATGGAAATCGTTTGGAGTGAGCGTGTACGTGACCGTCTTCGGAACGGTGCTGAATTTATTGTTCACGTCGCTCATGGCTTATGGTTTGGCGAAGAAAGATTTGAAAGGCCGCTCCTTCATCATGATTTTAATCGTTTTAACATTGATTTTTCAGGTTCCCATCGTTCCCGCTTACTTATTGGTCAAATCCCTTGGCATGCTGAATACCTTATGGTCGCTTATCATACCGGGGCTGATCAGCGGATTTAATCTGATCATCATGATTTCGTTCTTTCAGAATATTCCGGAAGGCTTGACCGAGGCGGCGAAAATCGACGGGTGCAACGAATATCGGACATGGTGGAGCATCGTTATGCCCCTGTCGCTTCCGTCCCTCAGCACGATTGGTCTGTTTTACGCGGTCGGCCATTGGAACAGCTATTTTAACGCCATCATGTATATTCGGGATCCGGGACTATTCCCGCTTCAAGTCAAGCTTCGCCAACTGCTGGTGGAGAGTGACACAGAATCGATGATGCAGGCGGCTTCCTTGACCTTGCAATCGATTGAGGGGATCCGGATGGCGACGATTATTGTGGCCACTCTCCCCATTCTGGTGGTCTATCCTCTGATCCAAAAACATTTCGTCAAAGGCGCGATGCTTGGATCGGTCAAAGGATAGATAGAGAGAGAAGATAGAAAGGAGAGGTTGTATGTCAAAGAAAGTAGTACTTATCTTCACATGCCTGCTGCTCGCATTCGGGCTGTTGGCGGGATGCACCTCGCAAAATCAGCAGGGGGGTACCCCGTCGGAAAACGGAAATGACGGGCAATCCGGGCAATCGGAGCAATCCGCACCCATTGATTTGAAAGTCGCTTTAGGTACGGAAGGATTGCAGTATATAGAAGGGTCTCCCAATATCAACGAAGACCCCTATGTGAAAAAATTGCGGGAGTTATCCAACTTTAACGTGACGTTGGAATTGATCCCGCATCGCGAATTCGATCAAAAACTTTCACTCCTGTTCGCGGGAGGGGATTTGCCGGATTTGCTGCAGACGCATGGCATTAATAAGGTGGAAGTAGCTCCGGCTGTCGATACCGGGGCGATCATTCCTCTGAACGAGCTGATCGAACAACATGGCCCGAATTTGAAGAAGAACATTCCGCAGGAAGCATGGGAGTTCGCTTCGGTCAGTAAAGACGGCAAAATTTACGGGATTCCTACGATGAATCCGTTACCAAACGGAAATGTCATGTTCGTGCGGAAAGACTGGCTTGACAAACTCGGCCTGAGTGTGCCGAAAACCGTGGATGAATATATTGAAATGCTGCGGGCATTTAAAGAGAAGGATCCCAACGGCAACGGCCAGCAGGACGAATATCCGTATTCCGGAAGAGAGAAACTGGCCTTTACCGAAGCGTTTTTCGGCGCTTATGACGTCATTCCCGGCGACTGGAAGTTTGAAAACGGTCAACTGGTTCCCAATTTTGTCCGTCCGGCAATGAAAGAGGCGCTCTCATTATACCGTCAATTGTATGGGGAAAAATTACTGGATAATGAAGTATTCGTACAAAAACCGAAAGATTGGGATGCGAAAATTAAAGGGGCCGGAACCGTGGGCTTATGGACGCATGCGGCGAGAATGGCCGACAAATGGTCCGCCGAAGTGAGAACCGGCACTCCTACGGCGGTGATCGACGTCATTCCTTCTCCCGTCGGACCTGACGGCAAAGGCGGTCACAGTATCGGCTCCATTGTTGGCGGCAACGTTTGGGTGATTCCGAAAAGTAACAAAAATCCGGAAAATGCGATCAAATTCCTCGATTGGTTCTATTCCGACGAAGCTCAGAAATTTTTGACATATGGGTTGGAAGGGGAAGACTATACGGAGGAAAACGGAAAGATCAATTATAAGTATCCCAAGACGCAGGATGAAATTTACAAAGAGGAAATGCACCTCACTTGGCTGCGGCTGGTTGGTCCGTCGCATCTGCTGAATGAAGAATTTATGAAAAATCGTCCATCCGGCGAACTTGTGCTGAAAGCCATGGAAGTCGCCAAAGCAGAAGGACGTCAGAATGACGGTTTGGGTATGCCGATCTTGCCGACGTTGCAGGCGCGTCCGGAATTGGGTCGCGACGGTTTGTGGCTGGAATTTGCCGCAAAAGTCATTACCGGCAAAGAGTCGGTAGACCAATTCGACAGTTTTGTTGAAGACTGGAAAAAACGGGGCGGAGACCAATTGATCAAAGAAGCGACCGAATGGTATCTTGCCAATCGTAAATAACGATATGAGGGATCGATTGGATTCTGAATTGTGCAACTGACCTTGCAAATGAGCAGGTCCAAAGGATGAAATCAGGGGTCTGGGGATTGGTTTTTTGAACAACCACAGACTCTTCTTTTCTTTCGGTAGTCTTTCCCGCGATAGCGTTCCGATCATACCTATAGGATTTTAGGATTTTCGTTGCGCGATCCCGGGTTTTCGTTCCCGCAAATGTGGTACATATGATATATTACGCCAGATGTAACCAAGTCCAGCGGTATGATGTCAAGTCCCTGAATCGTGAAAATTGGAAATTGTTTTGGCTCTTTTGAGCCCGGAGTCAGGAAAAATGGCAACACCAAACCAAACCCAGTCGAAAACCGCGGTGTTTCCAG
>Ga0207865_100722_pt1 | contig 32193 bp, 32 predicted proteins | sample HigsolmetaAR204D_FD_184836 | JGI IMG/M metagenome (GOLD analysis project Ga0207865, IMG submission 184836) | Ionic liquid and high solid enriched microbial communities from the Joint BioEnergy Institute, USA - AR20-4-D (SPAdes) (version 2) ...
GTGATGAATGGTTATGAAATATCAGCTGCCGGCTGCAAATCCCATATCGCCACCTTCGCGCCGCAATCACGCAACCGCGATGCGACCTGCGCGCCGATGCCATTGGCGCCGCCGGTGACCACCGCCACGCTTGACGAAAAGTCGTAGCGGGCGCGCGCCTGCCCCATGCCCTGCATAGCCATGCCCGCCCGCTAGCGGATGAACTGCTTGACGTAGTCTTCGCCCAGCCCGACCGCCGCGAAGTGCTTGCGGCACATCTCGATCTTGGTGAAAACGTCTTCGTAGCCGTTGCCCTTGCCCCACGGATCCGTGTAGTACATGATCCCGTTGACCTGGAAGTACGTGATCATCTCCTCCACGTCGGGCGGCACGTACAGGGTGTGCGTCTCACCGGGGGGCTCAAAGACATAGCTGCCCTCCTCGGCCCACCAATCGTGCTCCAGGTACTTCCAGCGGCCTTTCAGCACAAACCCGTGCACGGCCTGCGGGTGGCGGTGGCGGCTGAGCACCCCCGAGCGCCGCACCTTGAGCAGGTTCATCCAGTAACCCTGACTCGCGTTCAAGCAAAGCGGCCGGAACCAGACGTTTTCGGCCTGCGGCACCCACAACCGGTCATCGTCTGGTATGGCCTTGGGGACCACGATCTCGGGCAAGGCCTCCGGCGGATTGGGGTACTGGTACGGCATCAGCGGATCGGCGTCCGGGTTCTCCAACGGCATGGCTATCGTCCTCGCTCTGGCATGTTGTCCATATAATGGACAACATGTTTATATTGTGGACGAATTATAGAGGAGTGCGCAACGCACATACAGAACCGGCGCCCGGCTGAGGGAGGTAAAGCGCCCACCGATGCGCGGACAAGCCAGAGAACCCGACCGTACCGGCCCTTGACCGAAATACGGCATCCGGTCGCCAGATGCGCCGATACCGCCCGCCGCACGGGCGCTCGCAGGCACAGCGCTTGCCAACCGCCCTTTCATGAGGCATTCTCAGCACCCAACTGCACGCCGAATGCCTTGCTTGGCCATGGCATGAATCCAATGGCCTGGTACCGCAGGCGCCGGGGGTTTCACGGCCGGTTGTTCGCGTTCCTGCCCTGGGTTGGGCCTTTGCACATGATGTTCACGTCCACTTTCTTCCCGCTGATCTGAACGACTGATAGTCGTTCCGGCCCGTTATCGCCATTGAGATCAGACGGCTGCCGCCGCTTCAGGCGGCAGCCACTCGGAGAATGTGTCATGCCCAAACTCGAGCATGCCGGCCTGACTTCCGCTCAGGTCCAGCGCTTCATTGACGACGGTTTCGTCAAATTAGAAAACGCCTTCGGTGCCGACCTTGCCAGACGAGGCCGGGACGAACTGTGGGCCGACATCGGCCTGTCGCCTGATCAGCCCGAAAAATGGGTTCATCCCGTCGTCCGGGTGGGGTTCAAGTCCTCGCTTGCCTTCATCGAAGCCGCCAACACCCCGCCACTTCACAAAGCCTACGACCAGCTCGTCGGAAAAGGCCGCTGGCTTGCCCCCAAGGGCCTCGGAACCTTTCCGATCCGCTTCCCCTCTGCAGAGCCGCCAGGTGACGATGGCTGGCACGTGGATATGAGCTTCGGCACCGACCATCCGGATTTCATGGAATGGCGTGCCAATGTGAAGAGCAGCGGGCGCGCTTTATTGATGCTGTTTCTGTTTTCGGATGTCGGCCCGGACGATGCGCCCACGAGGATACGGAAAGGTTCCCACGCCCAAATCGCACGGGAATTGCTCCCCTATGGCGAAGCCGGCGCAACGCTCAGGCAATTGTCTGCCAACGGCTACGCTTCCACGCAGGATTGTGAAGTGGTACTGGCGACAGGCGCGGCGGGCACGGTCTATCTGTGCCACCCATTCCTGGTCCATGCCGCACAGCCTCACCGGGGGCGGCGACCGCGCTTCATGGCACAGCCGCCGCTGCTGCCCAAAGGCGAGTTCGACCCCGCCCTGCCGCCCTCTCCGGTCCAGGTCGCCATCCGCCAGGCGTGCGGGATGACGCCTTGATTCCTTGAGTCTGGGGCTGGACCGGGACCGCCGCTTTCAGTACCTGCCGGCCGCTTGGCTTACGCCACCCCGGCGGCGTGCGCCTGCTGGTCGGCGTGGTAGGACGACCGCACCATCGCGCCGACGGCGGCGTGGGTAAAGCCCATCTCGTACGCTTCGCGCTCGAACATCGCAAAGGTGTCCGGGTGCACGTAGCGTAGCACCGGCAGGTGGTGCTCCGACGGCTGCAGGTACTGGCCGATGGTCAGCATGTCGACGTTGTGCGCGCGCAGGTCGCGCATGACCTGGAGGATCTCCTCGTCGGTCTCGCCCAGGCCCAGCATCAGGCCGGACTTGGTCGGCACGTCGGGATGCAGGCGCTTGAACTCGGCCAGCAGCTTCAGCGAGTGCGCATAGTCCGACCCCGGTCGCGCCTGCTTGTACAGCCGCGGCACCGTTTCCAGGTTGTGGTTCATCACATCTGGCGGGCAGGCGTTGAGGATCTCCAGCGCGCGGTCCAGCCGGCCGCGGAAGTCGGGCACCAGGATCTCGATGCGCGTGGCCGGCGACAGCTCGCGCACCTTGCGGATGCATTCCACGAAATGCCCCGCCCCGCCGTCGCGCAAGTCGTCGCGGTCGACCGAGGTGATGACCACGTAGGACAGCTTCAGCGCGGCGATCGTGCGGGCGAGGTTTTCCGGCTCGTTCGGGTCGAGCGGGTCGGGACGGCCGTGGCCCACGTCGCAGAACGGGCAGCGGCGCGTGCACTTGTCGCCCATGATCATGAAGGTCGCCGTGCCCTTGCCGAAGCATTCGCCAATGTTGGGGCAGGAGGCTTCCTCGCAGACGGTGTGCAGGTTGTGCTCGCGCAGGATGCGCTTGATCTCGTAGAAGCGCGAGCCGGGCGAGGCTGCCTTGACGCGGATCCACTCGGGCTTTTTGAGCCGCTCGGCCGGAACGACCTTGATGGGGATGCGTGCGGTCTTGGCCTGCGATTTCTGCTTGGCCGTGGGATCGTAGGCGGGCGCAGGAGCCTGTTGGCCGTGCGCGACGGCTTGCTGCTCGGACGTAGACATGACGGTACTGCCCTCGGGGCGGCGCGATCGGCGCCGCGTGGCGATAAAAAGGTATTTTACCCGGGTGGGCAGACCGACTTGGCCAACAGCCTTTTCCGAGGCAGGGTTATCGCCGGGCAGCCACTCGACCGGTCGATGCCGCCAACGGCGCACGAACACCCCCCTCAAACCAGCTGGCACTCGTACCCAGCCGATTTAGGTCTCGCCTTAGGCTTTGCGCTTGCGATAGGCCAGGTAGCCTGAGCGCTGGCCGTTTCTTCGACCCGTACAATGTCACAGACGAAAGCCGCCCAACCGTATGGCTGTTTGCCGCCACCGCGGCAGGGCCACCTACATCCGCGATAGCAATGCCCCCCATCCGAATGCTCCCGCCACCAGCCTGGACCTGCTGCGTGAGTTGATCGCCTATCCATCGGTCACTTTGACGCCGAACGCTGAGCTCATGGCCCGCGTATCGCAGCTTCTGCGTAATGCAGGAATCGAATCCATGCTGGTTCCCGATCCGGATGACGGCAGCCGCTGCAATTTGTTTGCCAGCGTGGGGCCAAGTGACGTGCCTGGCGTAATGCTTTCCGGGCACACGGACGTGGTGCCCGTCGAAGGACAGCCCTGGTCCGTTCCGGCGTTCGAAGCCACCGAAAAAGACGGTCGCATGCGATTTCCATCTTGGGCGCGAACAATCCTGCCAAAACCCCGCCCAGCGGCACGCCGGTCTGCTTGAGGGAAAACACGAAAGCCATGCGATGCGGCGGCGTGGTCCGAATCAACAGGTGGGAGCTGGCCGGCGTAATGGGGCCGCAGCCCACGCCGACCAACACGGCACCCAACGCCAGCAGCCACAGTTGCCCCGATACGCTGCATAACAGCCCCAGCGCGCATAGGGCCAGCCCGGCCTGGCTAGCCCGCATGGCACCCAGGCGGGCCACCCACCCGCTGGCGCTCAGGCTGCCGACCATGCGCCGGCGTAGACCAATGCCACGTACACGCCGACGAGCTCAGCGCCCACACCGGCCGCCGAGCCCAGCACCGGCGCCAACACGGGCACCGTCAGCGCCGCTGCCGCCACCAGCGCCTGGATGGCCAAGGTAATGACCAGTACGGTCGTCCCAGAAACCTTCACGTCGAAACCCGCCAATCCCGCCGAAACGATTCGCGATAGGTGAAGCGATCGGCCGGATGCACGCTGACTGCCAGCTCCACCAATTCATCGCGCGCATCCATGTAGCGGCGCTCGAGCATCAATCCGGCTGAACCCGCCTTGGCGCCCAAGCGCCGCGCGGTTGACTTGTCCAGCAGCACTGCCCGGATTTCCTGGTGCACCGCTTTGATCTGGACGTGGAACTGCTCTTCGTCAGGCCAAGCCGGCCGGGCAGATCACCGCGCAGGTTATTGAACACGGCGTCGGCCTGCTTGCAACAGCGAGAACTGGATGTTGTCCGCATCCGTCAACGTGCGGCCAGGTCGATGCTCGTACACCGCGCCGACCTCAAAGTCTTCCAGATAGCGCCCGAAGCTGAATCGGTACCGCTTCGGCCCAACAGTCACGACCTCCATACCGACCCTCTTTGTAATGTTTATGAGTTTGTCTGGACAAATGGTCCGCCCAAGATTGGCCGATGCCAATGGCTCAGGCCAGCGCAGTCTAACCCTGCCCCAACCCACACCGCCGCACCAAATTGCGCGCCAGTGCCTCGCCGACCTCGACGAGGTCCGCGGCCACGCCGCAGCTGGCCATGTCGACGGTGCGCAATCCCGCGTATCCGCAGGGGTTGATGCCGGCAAAGGGCTTAAGGTCCATCGCCACGTTCAGCGCCACGCCGTGGTAGGCGCAGCCGTTGCGCACCTTGATGCCCAGCGCGGCGATCTTGGCCAAATCGCCGCTTTCGGGCACGTAGACGCCGGGGGCGCCGGGCTTGCGGCAGGCGCCGGCGATGCCGAAGGCGGCCAGGGTGTCGATGACGGCATCTTCCATGCGCTCGACATAAGTGCGCACGAACAAGCCGGCGCGGCGCAGGTCGATCAGTCCGTAGGCCACGACCTGGCCCGGGCCGTGGTAGGTGACCTGGCCGCCGCGGTCAGTGCGCACGAGGGGGATGTCGCCGGGGGCCAGGACGTGTTCGGCCAGGCCGGCCTGGCCCAGGGTATAGACCGGGCTGTGCTCGACCAGCCAGATTTCGTCTGCGGTGCCGGGGCCGCGGGCCTCGGTGAAGTCGCGCATGGCCTGCCACACGGGCAGGTAATCGGCCGGCCGGGACAGCCATTTGACGGCGGGTGCGGCGATCGGCGCGGCGGCGGCCATGCGCGTGCTATCCGTCAAAGGACGACCGACACCATGGGGTGGCCGTGCAGCGCCCGGTATAGGTTGTCGAGCTGCTCGCGCGAGATGGCGCGCACGGTAAAGGTCAGGCCGATGTAGTTGCCACCGCGGCTGGCGCGCATCTCGACCGTGGCCGGATCAAATCCCGGATCGAACTGCAGCACGACCTCGGTCAAGACCTGGGCCAGCTGCGGATGATTGCGGCCCATGACTTTGATGGGAAAGTCGCAAGGGTATTCGATCAGGGATTCTTCGGGGGGAATCCGGGGCGGTTGTTGCATGGCCAATGCCCTGCCCTACAGCGCAGCGATCCGGGCATCATAGCCGGCACGCAATTTGGCATAAACCGGGCCGGGCTTGCCCGTGCCGACCAGGCGTCCATCCAGGCGCACGATGGGCAGCACTTCCTTGGTGGCCGAGGTCACCATCAGCTCGTCGGCCTCGTAGACTTCCTGGCGCGAGACCGGGCGCGATTCGTACGGCACGCCGGCTTCGGCGGCCAGTTCGGCCATGACGCCATAGCGGATGCCTTCCAGGATCAGGTGGTTGGGCACGGGCGCCAGTAGCCGGCCTTTGGACACCACCCAGATATTGCTGGACGACCCTTCGGTCAGGTAGCCATTGCGGAACTGCACCACTTCGTCGACGCCGGCATCGACCGCTTGCTGGCGGGCCAGCACGTTGCCCAGCAGCGAAACCGACTTGATGTCGCAGCGCAGCCAGCGCTCGTCTTCGATGCCGATGACCGACAGGCCTTGTTCGCGCTGCTCGCGGCCGGGCGGCGTGTAGGGGCTGGCCATGCCGAACACCGTGGGCTGGACGGGCCCGGCGGGAAAGGCGTGGTCGCGCTTGGCCGCGCCGCGCGTGACCTGCAGGTAGATGATGCTGTCGGGCCGGGGGCCGGTTTCGGCCAGCTTCAGCACCAGGTCCTTCCAACCCTCGTCGTCCAGCGGCGAGTCGATGCGCAGCGCCTTCAGGCTGCGCGCCAGCCGCGCCAGGTGCTCGGCCATGCGAAAGGGCTTGCCGCGGTAGCACGGCACGACCTCATACACGCCGTCGCCGAAAATGAACCCGCGGTCCAGCACCGACACCCGCGCCTGGCCGACCGGCAAGAACTCGCCATTGAGATAAACCGTGGAATTCGGATCCACGCCGGGGATGATCACCGAAGACTCCTTAGCGCAAAAAACGAGGCGGGCGCCAAACGCCCGCCCCCATCTGATATCCAGTCATCTACTGTAAAACATGACGCCGGCCGGTGCGAGACGCCCCTACTGCAGCCAGCGGCGCACCGTATCGGCGATGCGGCCGAAGAAGCCGGCGCGCTCGACGTCTTCGAGCACGACGAGCTTTTCCACGCGCAGCGGCTTGCCCTCCAGCGAGAAGGCCACGGTGCCGACTTGCTGGCCCTGCTTCAGCGGCGCGACCAGCGGGTCGGTACGCTGGGCCACCGGCTGCACGTCATTGGCGCGGCCGCGCGGGACGGTGATCCACACAGCCTGCGCGGGCCCCAGCTTGGCCACCTCGGTCTTGCCTTCCCAGACGCGGGCCTGGACGGCCGGCTGGTCGCTGCCGAACAGGCGCACGGTGTCGAAGTTCTGGAAGCTCCAGTTCAGCAGCTTGAGGCTTTCCTCGGCGCGGGTGGCTTCGCTGTCGGCGCCCACCAGCACGGTCAGCACGCGGCGGTCACCCCGCAAGGCGGTGGCCACCAGGCAGTAGCCGGCGGCTTCGGTGTGGCCGGTCTTCATGCCGTCGACCGAGGGATCGGCCCACAGCAGCCGGTTGCGGTTGGCCTGGGTGATGTTGTTGTACGTGAACTCGCGCTGCTTGTAGTAGTGGTAGTAGTCGGGATGGTCCTGCACCAGGCGCGTGGCCAGCGTGGCCAGGTCGCGCACGGTGGTCGTGTGCTGCGGATCAGGCAGGCCCGTGGCATTGACGAAGTGGCTGTTCTTCATGCCCAGGCGCTCTGCCTCCTGGTTCATCAGCGTGGCAAAGGTGGCCTCGCTGCCGGCAACGGCCTCGGCGATCGCCACCGACGCATCGTTGCCCGACTGCACGATCACGCCCTGCAACAGCTGGTCGACGGTCACGGGCTTGCGCGGCTCGATGAACATGCGCGACCCGCCCGTGCGCCACGCGGCTTCCGATACAGAAACCTGCTGCTCCAGCGTGATGCGCTTTTCCTTGAGTGCGTTGAAGGCCACGTAGGCCGTCATGATCTTGGTCAGGGAGGCCGGCTCGATCCGCATGTCGGGATTCGACGCCGCCAGCACCTGGCCGCTGTTGACATCCACCGAAATCCAGGCGCGCGCGGCGATGGTCGGCGCCGGCACCGGAGACACCTCGACCACGGTCACGGGCGTGGCGGCTGCCCCGGGCGCCGTGGCCGGCGAGGACGAGCCGGGCGACTGCTCGGGGTGGGCTGTCTGGGCATGGACGCCCGCAAACGCGGGAAGCAGCATGAGCACGCAGCCGGCAAGCCGGCGGCGCGATGCAGCGGACAACAGGGCAAGTGCGGGGAAACGGGTCATATCAGCCTGGAATGGTAAGCAAAGCGGCCGGGCAGGCCGGCCGCTGCGTCATTGGACGCCAATTATAGGCAGCCGATCGGACACCAAAATGCGAAAACGGTTCCCGGCTTCCGTTTCGTCAGCAACGGCATGCAACCGATTGGCGCGAAACATTGCATGGTTACCGGCGGCGACGGCGCAACGGCAGCGGCGCGCCCAAAAGCCTGGCGCAACGTGCGGTGCACGCCCCTGCCCCGCAGGCCGATTCAGCGCTTGATCGCCTGCGTGACCAGGTCGCGCAGCTCGATCAGCTTGCCATGGAAGAAATGCGAGGCCTGCGGCACCACGGTCACCGGCAAGCCGAGGCTTTCGGCCCATTCGGACGCCTCGGCCAGCGGCACCACTTCATCTTGCTCGCCGTGGATGAGCAAGGTGTCGGCCGGCAGGCGCACGTCGCGAAACTGGAAGCGCCGCACCGCGGGGCCGGCCAGCACCACGGCATCCGGCAGCGGCTGGCCCTGCTCGGCCAGCGTGGCGTACAGCTGCGCGGCCACCGCCGTGCCGAAGGAAAACCCGGCCAGCACCCAGCGGCCGCCCGCTGGCCCGGGATGGCGCTCGCGAAACTGCGCCACCAGGTCGAGCATGTCCTCGGTCTCGCCGCGCGCCTGGTCGAACTGCCCTTCGGACTTGCCCACGCCGCGGAAATCCGGGCGCACCGCGACCATCCCCAGCTGGGTGCAAGCCCGCGCGATGGTCGTCACGACCTTGTTGTCGCGTGCGCCGCCGTGCAGCGGATGCGGATGCAGGACCAGCGCCCAGCCGGTGGGTTCGCCTTCGGGCCAGTCCAGGGCGCAATCGATGACGCCGGCCCGGCCGGCGTAGGTTTCGTTCTTGGCAGGCATGGATGTTCGTCGGATGGACCGCAACGAAAAGCCCCAATGATACGGCCCGCGAAGCAGCCCGCGAATGAGGCAGCCCCGGACCGGGCCGGCGCGTGTCTACAATCGCGCCATGACCGCCCCCGCCTGCCTGCCCGAGCCGCATGCGATGCAGGCGGCCCTGCGCGATGCCCTGCCCGGATTCGGCGACATCGCCTGGCTGCCCGTTACCGGCTCGACCAATGCCGATTTGCTCGCGCGCGCGCGCAGCGCCGACGCGCCTGCGCTGCCTTGGCTGCTGGGCGCGCACTTGCAGCAGGCCGGGCGCGGGCGCGCTGGGCGCAGCTGGCAGAACGCGCCCGGCGATGCGCTGATGATGTCGTGCGCGTTCGCCCTGCGCGTGCCGGCCAGCCGGCTGTCCGGCCTGTCGCCGGCGACCGGCATCGCCGCCTGCGAAGCCCTGCGCCAACTTGCCGGGGCCGCCGCGGCGCCGCGCCTGGCCATGAAATGGCCCAACGACGTGCAGTTCGACGGCGCCAAGCTCGCCGGCGTACTGGTCGAAACGGTGCGCAGCGCGCAAGGCGGCGATGCATTCGTCGCTGTCATCGGCATGGGCGTGAACCTTCGTGGCGCGGCAGACTTGTCGCGACGGCTGGGTCGCGCCGTCGCGGACTGGTCGCAGGTCACGGCGACGCTGCCGGCCGGCGAGCACCCGCCGCTGGCGGCCGTGGCCGCAGCGTGCGCCGCCGCCTGGTACACCGCGGTGCAAGCCTACGAGCGCGAGGGGTTTTCGGCCTTTGCCGGCCGGTTCGACCGCGTCGATGCGCTTGCCGGCCGCACGGTCGACGTCATCGACGACGGCCGCATCGTGCTGTCCGGCCCGGCGTGCGGCGTGGACCCGCATGGCAGACTGCTCGTGGCCGACGGCACGCAACACCGCCCCATCTCCGTCGGCGAAATCTCCATACGGGCGCAGGCGTGATGGACGCGGCTCCTATCGTTCTGGTCGACGCGGGCAACAGCCGGGTCAAGTTGGGTTGGGTCGATCCCGCCACCGGCAGGCGCGAAACGCAGCCGCTGGTCCTGGCACACGGGCAATCGCGCGCGGCTGAGCGCGCCACGCAGGACGCCGCCCCCCGCGCCGGACAGCTCCGTGCAGGGCAAGCGGACTTGAACGACGCAGGCGCGCACGCCGCGTGGCTCGCTCCCCTGGCGCCGTGGCTGCAAAGCCTGCCCGCGGCGCCGGCAGCCGCGCTGGGTGTGAACGTCGCGGGCGAATCGGTGGGCAACACCCTGCATGCCGCATTGGCGCGCCACGGCTGCCGCCTGCAATGGCAGCAGCCGGTGGCCCAGGCGCTGGGCCTGGCCAACGGCTACGCCGACCCGGCACGGCTGGGCGCGGATCGCTGGGCCGGCCTATTGGGGCTGCGCGCCCGCCTGCAGCCCGGGCACGGGCCGGCGCTGCTGGCCAGCTTCGGCACGGCCACGACGGTGGACCTCATCGGCCCGGACGACGTCTTTCCCGGCGGCCTCATCCTGCCGGGACCCGCGCTGATGCTGGCCTCGCTTGCCCACGGCACCGCCAACCTGCCGCTGACCAGCGGCCCGGCCGTGGCCTTTCCCGTCGACACCCAGCAGGCCATCGCCTCGGGTGTGGCCGCCGCGCAAGCGGGCGCCATCTTGCGCCAATGGCTGGCCGCCTGGCAGCGCTACGGCGCCCCAGCCGAGGTCTACGCCTGCGGCGGCGGCTGGAGCCTGGTCGCGGACGAAACGCGGCGCCTGCTGGCCGATGCCGCCCGCCACCGTGGCCTGGCGCCGCCACCTGTGCACGAGCTCGCCCATCCGGTGCTGGACGGCCTGGCCGCGCTGGCCGGCAAGGCGTAGGCGCGTTTTGCCAAGGCCCGCCATCCGGCTATCATTGCCGCCATTTCCTTGGGCCACGCACCTCCCCAACCGATGCGCGCATTCTTTCTCCTGCTGCTTGCCGCCAACGTGGTCGTGTTCGCCATCGGCCGCGGCTGGCTGGGCACGCCGCCGTCGGATGCCGGCCGCACGCCCGGACGCGTGGCCCAACAACTGAATGCCGACGCGGTCACCGTGCTGCGGCAGCCGTAGCATGCCTTGCCCGACCGGCGGCCTCGCCCGCAAATATCCGGCAATTAGCGGGTGCGGCGCGCCGCTCTTTGCCCCATTCTTTGACGCCATGCGCTGCTATGCTGGATTGAGTCGCCAGCGACGTCCCTGGCCGTCATTCCATCCCCATCGCCTGCGGAGAAGCCCCCCATGAATCTGGTCGTATACGGCACCGGCTATGTCGGCCTGGTCACGGGGGCCTGCCTGGCCGACGCCGGCCACCGCGTGCTGTGCATGGACGTCGACGCCGACCGCATCGCGCGCCTGTCGCAGGGCGACATCCCCATCTACGAACCGGGCCTGGAGCCCATGGTCCGGCGCAACCATGCCGAAGGGCGGCTACGCTTTACCACCGACGCGGCAGAGGCCGCCCGCTTCGGCGAGCTGCAATTCATCGCGGTGGGCACGCCGCAAGGCGAAGACGGCTCGGCCGACCTGCAGTACGTGCTGGAGGTGGCCCGCGGCATCGGCCGCCACATGGACGGCTACCGCATCGTCATCAATAAATCGACCGTCCCGGTGGGGTCGGCCGACCGGGTCGCACGCGTGCTGCGCCAAAGCCTGGACGAGCGCGGCGCCCGCCACGGGTTCGACGTGTGCTCCAACCCGGAATTCCTCAAGGAAGGCTCTGCCATCGAGGACTTCACGCGCGGGGCGCGCATCGTCGTGGGCACCGATTCCGAGCACGTGCGCGAACGCATGCGCGAATGCTACGCGCCGTACAACCGCAACCGCGAAAAGCTGATCTTCATGGACGTGCGCTCGGCGGAGCTGACCAAGTACGCCGCCAACGCCATGCTGGCAACCAAGATCAGCTTCATGAACGAAATCGCCAACCTAGCCGAGCGCCTGGGTGCGGACATCGAACACGTGCGCCGCGGCATCGGCTCGGATCCTCGCATCGGCTATCACTTCATCTACGCTGGCTGCGGCTACGGCGGGTCGTGCTTTCCCAAGGACATGAAAGCGCTGGCGCACCTGGGCCGCCAAGCCGGCTACGAGCCGGAGCTGCTTGCCGCTGTGGACCGCGTCAACGCGCGGCAAAAGAACATCCTTTTTGCCAAGCTGCGCCACGCGCTGGGCGAGTTGCGCGGCAAAACCATCGCGATATGGGGGCTGGCCTTCAAGCCCAACACCGACGACATGCGCGAAGCGCCCAGCCGCGTGCTGATGGAAGCCCTGTGGGCGGCCGGGGCACGCGTACAGGCCTACGACCCCGCGGCCATGAAAGAAACGCAGCGCCTGTACGGCCAGCGCGACGACCTGCGCCTGGCTGCCAACCGCGAAGAAGCCGTGGCAGGCGCCGACGCGCTGGCGATCTGCACTGAATGGCAGCAATTTCGCGCAGTGGATTTCCTGTGGTTGGCCTCGCAACTGCGCCAACCCGTCATCGTCGACGGCCGCAACCTGTACGACCCCGCCGAGCCCAAGCGCGCGGGCCTGCGGTACTACGCCGTGGGGCGGGGCGACAGCGTGTTCGCGAACATGGGCGCGGGCCGCACGTAAGCCACCGGTGCAAAGGGACCGGCCGGCCGGATCGGAATTTTGACCGTTCACGGCTGCACGGCCGCCTGCCCCGATCAGGCAATGGCCTGCATCCCCTTTTTTCCACCAGGGTCAAAAGACGCAAAGCCGGTCCGCCGGGCTTCTTGATGCCCCGCTCTCGACCGCATTGGCCAGCAGGCGGACAGCGCCGCACTGCCCGCTGCCAACAGCCAGCGGCTGCCTACAACGGCAGGGCCTGCATGATCCGCAGGGTGGCGCCGCGGTGGCGGGCGATCCAGCGGTGGGCGGACTGGGCCATGGCGGCGCGCCGGGACGTATCGGCCAACAAATCGCGCGCGGCCCGGACGGCGGCGTCGGCGTCGGCGACCTGCAAGGCCGCGCCGGCCGCGACCGCATCTCGCACCGCATCGGCAAAGTTATGCACGTGGGGGCCGACGATTACCGGGGTGCCGGCCGCACAAGCCTCGATCAGGTTCTGCCCGCCCAGCGGCGCAAAGCTGCCGGCCACGATGGCGACCTCGGCCGTCGCGTAGTAGAAAGGCATCTCGCCCAGCGTATCGCCCAGCACCACGCGCACGGGCGGCGCGGGCGGCTGCTCGGCCTGGCCGAGCGAGCGGCGTACATAGGGGATGCCGGCCGCCTCCAGCGCGGCGGCGGCCGCGTCAAAGCGCTGCGGATGGCGCGGGATCAGCCAGACCAGCAGCGGCTCGTCCTGCGGCAGCCGCGCCAGCGCGCGCACGAACATCTCGTCTTCGCCTTCGCGCGTGCTGGCAATCGCAATCACCCGGCGCCCGGCCTGGGCGCGCCAGCGCATGCCGGCCTGCATCGCGGCCGTAGGCATCGCCATGTCGAACTTCAGGTTGCCCACCACACGCGGTGCCCGGGCGCCGGCCTGCTCGAGCCGGCGCGCGTCATCCTCTCCCTGGGCCAGCACCGCATGCAGCCCGCCCAGCGCCTCGCGCAGCAAGCCGCCCATCCAACCCGCCTGGCGTAGCGATGACTGCGAAAACCGGGCGCTGGCCAGCACCATGGGGATGCCGGCCAGACGCGCCTCAGCCAGCAGGTTGGGCCAGACCTCGCGCTCGATCAGCACCCCGCAGCGCGGCTGGAAATGCTTCAGGAACCGGCGCGCCGCCTGCGGAAAGTCGTAAGGCAACCACGTCTGGCGCAGCTGCCCGCGGGCGATCGCGGCGGCAAACTGGCGTGCCCCTTCCTGCCGGCCCGTGGCCGTCGTATGCGTCAGCAATACCGGCAAGCCGCGGTCCAGCAGGGCCTGCACCAAGGGCAAGGCCGCGCGCGTCTCGCCCAGGCTGACCGCGTGCACCCAGACCGGATTGCGCAAGCCCGGCGGCAGCGCATGGCGACCGAAACGCTCCGGCGCCAGGATGCCCCATTCGCCGCCCGCCTTGCGCGCGCGCAAGGCCATCCACAGCCACAGGACGGGGGCCAGGGCGCGCAGACAGATGGTATAGAACGCGCGGGTCATACAGGATGCGCCAAGGCCTGCTCCACCGCGCGCAGCACGGCGTCGCGCGAAGGCGGCGCGCCGCGGTCGCCCAGGCTGGCGGTAAAAGACGGCCCCACCAGGGGCGTGCGGACCGGCGTGGACGCCTTGTAGATCCCGATGGTCGGCCGGCCCAAGCCGGCCGACAAATGGGTCAGCCCGCTGTCGAGCCCCACCATCAGGCGGGCGCCCGCCAGCAAATGGGCAATATCGGTCAAAGACATGCGCGGCATCACCTGCGCATTATCCCTGCCCGCGACCAGCGCCTGCGCGCGCTGGGTTTCCACCGCATTGCCGGCCAACAAGCGCAGGCCCAAGCCTGCCGATTGCAACTGGTCGAACACCGCCTGCCAATCGTCTTCGGGCCACAGCTTGTCGTCGCGGCTGGCCGACGGCATGATGACGGCGTACGGCTCGCCTGCGCCCTGCGCTTTGCGCGCAAACGCCTGCAGGCCGAAATCGGGCTCGCCCTCGTAGCGGTAGCCAAAGGCCAGGGACGCCAGCTCGCGCTGGCGCGTCACCGCCGGCTGCCAAAACTCCACACGGTGCTTGACGTCATAAAAAAGCGAGGCCAACGGCTCACGCGCGGACTTCCAATCCAGCCCATGCTTGACCCCGCGCGCCTGGCGCACCAACCACACGGACTTGAGCAAGGCCTGCATGTCCAGCACCACGTCATACGTCACGGCGCGCAGGCGCCGGCGCAAGGCAGCGCGCTCGGCACGTGCCTGCGCCGACCACCACGCCTTGCGCCAGCGGCGGTGGGCGACGGGGATGACCTCGGACACGGCCGGGTGCCAGCTGGGGATTTCGGCAAAGGCTTCTTCGGCCAACCAGTCGATGCGGGCACCCGGATTGTGACAAGCGATATCGGAGATGGCCGGCAGCATGTGCACCAGGTCGCCTAGCGAGGAGGTGCGAACAATGAGAATGTTCTGGGCCATTGATTACAGTTGGTCGTCCGGCAGATTACAATCGGCCAGAATTTTTAGGCAAAAATCGATAACGAGAAGCTTTTCTATAAACATAATATACGGCGCTGGCCACTGCCCTTTGAGGCTGCACACCATTCAACGCTGCAAACTTAACTAACACATGGTCTATACCCCGATCGTCGACCGCAAGATTCGTTTTGCCCTGGTGGGATGCGGCCGCATATCAAAGAACCACATCGGCGCCATCGCGCAGCATTCTGACCGCGCCGAACTCGTCGAAGTCTGCGACACCAATCCTGAGGCACTGAAGCAAGCCGTCGAAGCAAGCGGCGGCGCGCGGCCCTTCTCTTCATTGACCGAGCTGCTTGCGCAAGGCTGCGCGGATGCGGTGATCCTGGCCACCCCGTCGGGCCTGCATCCCTGGCAAACCATCGAGGCGGCCCAAGCAGGCCGGCACGTCATCAGCGAAAAGCCCATGGCCACGCGCTGGGAAGACGGCAAACGCATGGTCAAGGCCTGCGACGACGCCGGCGTGCGGCTGTTCGTGGTCAAGCAAAACCGCCGAAACGCCACGCTGCAGCTGGTCAAGAAGGCGATCGATTCGGGCCGCTTCGGCCGGATTTACATGGTCACCGTCAACGTCTTCTGGACCCGGCCGCAAGAGTACTACGACGCGGCCAAGTGGCGCGGCAAGTGGGAATGGGACGGCGGCGCATTCATGAACCAGGCCAGCCACTACGTGGACCTGCTGGACTGGCTGATCGGCCCGGTCGATAGCGTCTACGCCTATACCGGCACGCTTGCACGCCGCATCGAGGCCGAGGACACGGGCGTGGCGGCGCTGCGCTGGCGCCACGGCGCAATGGGGTCGATTAATGTCACCATGCTGACTTATCCCAAGAACCTGGAAGGCTCCATCACCATCCTGGGCGAAAAAGGCACCGTGCGCGTCGGCGGCGTTGCGGTCAACAAGATCGAGCACTGGGAATTCGCCGATGAACACCCCGACGACGCCAAGATTCGCGACGCCAGCTACGAGACCACCTCGGTCTATGGTTTCGGCCACCCCCTGTACTACGACAACGTCATCAGCACCCTGCGCGGCGAAGCCGAGCCGGAAACCGACGGCCGCGAGGGCCTGCATTCCCTGGCGCTGCTGACGGCAATCTACCGGTCGGCACGAGACGGCGTGCGCATCCCGCTTCCGCTGGACCACTGACATGCAGGTGCACGAATCGGCCATCATCGACGATGGCGCGCAAATCGGCGAAGGCACCCGCATCTGGCACTGGGTGCACGTGTGCGGCGGCGCGGTCATCGGCCGCAACTGTTCGCTGGGCCAAAACGTGTTCGTGGGCAACCGCGTGCGCATCGGCGACCGCGTCAAAATCCAGAATAACGTATCCGTCTACGACAACGTCACACTGGAAGACGACGTGTTCTGCGGCCCCAGCATGGTGTTCACCAACGTATATAACCCGCGCGCGGCCGTCGAGCGCAAGCACGAATATCGCAATACCTTGGTACGGCAAGGCGCAACCTTGGGTGCCAATTGCACTATCGTGTGCGGCGTCACCATCGGGCGCTATGCCTTCGTCGGCGCCGGCGCGGTGGTCAACCGGGACGTACCGGACTTTGCCCTGATAGTCGGCGTGCCCGCCCGGCAAGTCGGCTGGATGAGCCGGCACGGCGTACGCCTGGATCTGCCCCTGACCGGCGAGGGCGAAGCCACCTGCCCCGAGACCGGCGAGCGCTACCTGTTGCGCGACGGCGTCTGCCAACCCGCCTAAAAAACGCAGCCCGGAGTCCTTCCGGGTTTTGTCCTTCTTTTTTCTTGCAAGTTGCGCGTCCATGCAATTCATTGACCTCAAGAAGCAGTACCAAGCCCTGCGTGAACCCATCAACGCACGCATCCAAAAGGTGCTGGACCACGGCCAGTACATCATGGGACCGGAGGTCAAGGAGCTGGAAAACGCCCTGGCGGCCTACACCGGAGCGCGCCACTGCATTACGGTCGCATCCGGCACCGAGGCGCTGCTGATGTCGCTGATGGCGCTGGGCATCCAGCCCGGCGACGAAGTCATCACCACGTCGTTTACCTTCATCGCCACGGCCGAGGTCATCGTGCTGCTGGGCGCCAAGCCGGTGTTCGTCGACGTCGAGCGCGACACCTGCAACATCGACGTCAGCCAGGTGGAGGCGCGCATCACGCCGCGCACCAAGGCGATCATCCCAGTGTCGCTTTACGGCCAATGCGGCGACATGGACGAACTGAACGCCATCGCCGCCAAGCACGGCATCCCGGTCATCGAAGATGCCGCGCAAAGCTTTGGCGCCACCTACAAGGGCCGCAAAAGCTGCCACCTATCGACATTGGGCTGCACCAGCTTTTTCCCGAGCAAGCCGCTGGGCTGCTACGGCGACGGCGGCGCGGTGTTCACCGACGATGACGACCTCGCGCAAGCGCTGCGAGAAATACGCGTGCATGGTCAGTCGGGACGCTACTACCACACGCGCGTAGGCGTGGGCGGACGCATGGACACGCTGCAATGCGCCGTCGTCCTGGGCAAACTGGAACGATTCGACTGGGAAATCGAACAGCGCATCAAGATCGGCGCCCGCTACCAGGAACTGCTGGCCGACCTGCCGGGCGGGGCGCGAACGGTCACCGTGCGGCCGGACCGCACCAGCGTGTGGGCGCAGTTCACAGTCATGGTGCCCAACCGAGACCAAGTAAGTGCAGCGCTGAAGGCTGCCGGCATCCCGACCGCGGTGCATTACCCACGGCCGATTCATGCCCAGCCGGCTTACCAGCAATTTGCAGTGGAAGGCGCCACGCCCGTGTCCGATGAGCTGGCGCAACAGGTGTTGAGCCTGCCGATGCACCCAGATCTGGACACCGACACACAGGACTTCATCGTCAATACCCTGCGCGACGCACTGTCCAATCAAGCATGAAAAAGATTCTGACCGTCCTGGGCGCGCGGCCCCAATTCATCAAGGCCAGCGTGGTATCCGCGGCCATCGCACAGACTTACGGGCTGGAAGAGGTCGTCGTGCACACCGGGCAGCATTTCGATGCCAACATGTCCGATGTCTTCTTCCAGGAGCTGGGGATGAAAAAGCCCAAATACCAGCTGGACATTCATGGCGGCAGCCACGGCGACATGACGGGACGGATGCTGATCGCCGTGGAACGCGTCATACTGGAAGAAAAACCCGACGTTGTGCTGGTATACGGCGACACCAATTCCACGCTGGCTGGCGCACTGGCGGCCGTCAAGCTGCACATCCCCGTGGCGCATGTGGAAGCTGGGCTACGATCCTTCAATATGCGCATGCCCGAAGAAGTCAACCGCATCCTGACTGACCGGATATCGCGGTGGTTGTTCACGCCTACGGATACCGCCACGGGCAACCTGCTACGCGAGGGGGTTGCTGCCGAGCAGATTACCCAGGTTGGTGATGTCATGTACGACGTCGCGCTGCATCACGGCGCCCTCGTCGATGAAACCGGTGGTGCCATGCAGCGACTTGGCCTGGCGCCACGTTCATATGTGCTGGCGACGATCCATCGAGCAGAAAACACCGACGCCCCTCAAAGACTCGCGACCATCGTCGAAGCATTGTCGGCTGTGGCGGCCGCCCAACCGGTTGTATGGCCCCTTCATCCCAGGACACGGGGCATCCTTGAGCGTCTTGGCCTGATGCAGCTGGCATCCTCGGCCTTGAAACTAACCGACCCAGTCGGTTATCTGGACATGGTGCAGCTGGAAAAACACGCAGCCGTGGTCGTTACCGACTCAGGCGGCGTGCAAAAAGAAGCCTTTTTCCACAAGGTCCCCTGCGTGACACTCAGAGATGAAACGGAGTGGGTGGAACTTGTGAAAGCCGGCTGGAACCGTCTTTCCCCGCCGCAAGCCCCATCAGCCATCGTCGCTGCTATCGACGCAGCGAAGCATTCGCGTCCTGCTGAGGTTGAACTTTACGGCAAGGGCGACGCCGCTCAACTGATCGTGCAGGCGCTCAAATAAAGGCAAGGCGGGCGCTCGACCTGCCCCGCCCCGCAAATTAGGTAGAGGCGCGTGCCAAAATGTCGTCCAACACGCTGCAGGCCTTGTCCATCTCGGACTCGGTTAGCGTCGGATGGACCAGCATCATGACGCTTGTTTCGCCGAGCGCTTTGGCAACCGGGAGCCGCTGAGCCGGTCGGTACGGCGTTGCGTCGAAGGCCTTCTCGAGATAGATCTCCGAACACGAACCCTGCATGCACGGCACACCGCGGCTAGTGATTTCCGCAATGATGCGATCCCGCGTCCAAGCAGGTGCCAGGTAGTCTGGACGTACAAAAAAGTAGAAGCGATACCAAGCGTGATCTACATGTTCAGGCGGCAAAGGAACGCGGGCCACAGCATGACGTGCAGCTACTTTAGCGAGCCTGAGCGCGTTGGCTTTACGCTTTGCCATCCATTCAGGCATGCGCTTGAGCTGGACACGACCGATTACCGCCTGCATTTCCAGCATCCGCCAATTCGTACCGAACGACTCATGCACCCACCGGAACCCGGGCGGGTGATTGCGCTCGTAGACGGCTTCCCAGGATTTTCCGTGATCCTTGTATGACCACATGGCAGACCACAAGGCCTTGTCATCGGTCGTGACCATGCCCCCTTCGCCTCCCGTGGTCATAATCTTGTCTTGGCAAAAGGACCAGGCGCCAATATGGCCAATGCTGCCTACTGGCCGCCCTTTATAGCGGGCCCCATGTGCTTGTGCACAATCTTCAACGACGAAGAAACCATGCTTGTCGGCCAACGCCATCAGCGGATCCATGTCGCACGGCCAGCCTGCCAAGTGCACGCACACCACCGCCTTAGTACGCGGCGTGATGGCAGCCTCGACGCTAGGGATAGCGATGTTCTGCGTTTCAGGATCAACATCGACAAAGACCGGCGTTGCACCGGCATTGACCACGCAAGACACAGACGCGATGAAGGAACGTGGCGTTACGATGACTTCGTCGCCTGGGCCAACGCCGAGCGCCTTCAATGCAAGGTCCAGAGCCAACGTTCCATTGGCTAGGGCAATGGCGTACTCGGTACCGACCCACGCGGCGAATTCCTTTTCAAATTCCCGGCACTGCGTGCCGGTCCAGTAATTCACCTGGTTGCTGGACAGCACGTCAGAGACGGCCTTGATCTCTTCCGAGGTATAGCTCGGCCACGGGGAAAAGCCGGTATTGAGCATGATGGAGAATGAATCGCTTATCTAGTAATGTTAGTAGCTACGCAGAGGCCTGGCGGGGTTACCGACAACCGTCGCACCGGGATCGACATCACGCACTACCACGGCACCGGCACCCACCACAGAACCTGCCCCGATAGTGATCCGATTACGCACGCACGCACCGACCCCTAGCCATGCTCCCTTTGACACACGGACCTCTCCCGCAAGATGCACGCCTGGACTCAGATGGACTGCGTCCTCTACCGCACAGTCGTGATCAACCGTAGCGGCAGTGTTGATGATGACGGCATCCCCGATGACTGCACCGATATTGACCACTGCGCCGGCGAAGATGACAACGCCTTGTCCAACTTGCGCATGGGAGCTAACGACCGCAGAAGGATGAATGACTGTCGCCAGACGTCCCCCAAGGGCTTCAATCTTGCGGGACAACTCCAACCTGATGGGATTGTTACCCAACGCTATCACTACGCCATCATAGTCCGTGCAGCGCGCTAGGCACCCCTCTGTGTTGCCGACAACGGGCCATGGTCCGCTCTTGCTCTTACCCGGCCACTGGTCGTCAAAAAACTCTATGGAGCTCCACGCCCCCCGGGCTGTTGCGGCGTCGGCAACTACTCGACCGTGACCGCCGGCGCCCAGGATTGCCAGGCGGCTCATGTCCGGTTTCCTTTGAATTTTTCCACGCTTGCCGAACCTTCCGCTGTAATGCCGTCACGCTTTAGCACTTTGGCGACTGTCATGACCAAGATCCGGATGTCAAGGGATAGCGACTGATGATCGACGTACCAGATATCCAGCTCAAATTTTTGCTCCCACGTAATGGCGTTTCGGCCGTTGACCTGTGCCCATCCCGTAATACCCGGTTTAACTTCATGGCGGCGCCACTGATGTTCGTTGTATAGCGGTAAGTATTCCATCAGCAATGGGCGCGGACCGACCAAGCTCATGTCCCCTTTCAGCACGTTCCAGAGCTCTGGGAGCTCGTCGAGACTCGTGCTGCGTAGCCATCTCCCGAACGGCGTCAACCGCTCTGCGTCCGGCAATAACGAGCCATCAGCTGCCCGCGCGTCGGTCATTGTTCGAAATTTCAACATCTCAAAGGAACTGCCGCCTTTTCCCGGTCTCATCTGTCGGAACAGCACGGGAGTTCCCAATCTGTACCGCACGAGTGCCGCCAGCACGATCAATAGTGGCGCCGTCAGTACCAAGGCACAGCCGGCAACCAGTACGTCCATCGTCCGCTTAGCTACGTTATTCACGACTTGCCTGCTGCACTTCATTCAATACCTGTACAAGCTGTTTGGCCAGATGTAAATAGGCGTACTGCGTATGCACCAAATCGTAGCCGCGCTGTCCCATCGAAGCCCGCTCTTGCGCAGACATGGTTGCCACGGCTAGCATAGCCTGCGCCATCTTGTCGACCGAATCTGCAGGCACCGTAAGACCCGCGCGTGCCTCCTGAACCGGGTTATTGCTCGCATTGCAACCGAATAGTACAGGACGCCCTGTGGCTAGGTAATCGAACAACTTATTGGAACTGATTCCGAATCGAAAAACCGGAATATCATGTAAATGAAAAACAAATGCGTGAGCTTGCGCCGCCAATGCGGGGATTTCAGCCTTCCGGACCGGTTTTTCGAACGATACTGTGGAAATTCTCAATTCTTCGGCCAACTTAATTAGACCGGCCTTCGCTGGACCATCACCAATCAAACGAAGACGGGAAGGCGGCATTCCGGGCAGCCGTATCGCCTGACCATACGCCTTCAGCACAACGTCGAGTCCGTTTGCCTGACCGTGCGCGCCAAAGTACATAAACGTAAATGGATTCGTGGGGGGCTCTGCGGTGACCGCATAGGAACTCACTTCTGCACCATTTGGTATCCATCGCACTTTCGCCGCTGGTACGCCAAATTGAGTAATGTAGTCAACCGCTTTCGGCAAGACCGAAATGATTACAGTTGCCTGCTTATACAGCCTTTCCTCTAAGCGGCGTAGCAAGCGAGCCACCAAGCCATTGCGCTTAAGGCGGCCCATATCTATCAACGTTTCTGGCCATAGGTCGCGAACCTCAAAGATGAAAGGCACTTGATAACGACGCGCCAATCGCGCACCGGCCCACGCGGCCAACGGATGCACGCTGGAACCGATTATGACATCTGGCGGCGGTAACTGACGGAGCGTCCTGCCCCGTAAGGCCGCTACTGTGTAGCTCACCATATTTCGTACCCTGCCAATCCCATTTCCGTTATACGTTGGGACACGCAGCCACATGAACGACACCCCGTCGAAGGTTTCCATGCGTGTTGTTTCGTCGTGTCGCAGGCGCTGCCGACCGGTGTTCAACTCCGTACTGGCTGCAATAATGTATGGTTGCCAGCCCAGCGGCAACATATGGCGCGCCAACGAATAATGACGCGTGCCGCCTGCACCGCCCGGCTCCAGTGCATAGTGGTTAAGAATCCATACAACTTTATCCATGCCTTCGGTTCTATACTCTATATGTCGACCTTCGAAACGCGGATTGGTTAGCAAGCAATCCCACGTAAACCGGAAGCTGATTCGGCCCGACCATTGAAACATTTACGCGCAATTCCTCGGCCCCTCCGCATCAATTCCCGCCTTATCGGTTCATATTTTCAGTCCGTTACCGTCGTTCAATACTCTAATACCTGTTTAATGTCTCACCGAGTAGGAATGCCAATACCTGATGAAAAAGATGGACAGCATCCCAACACTAATAGCAATCCGTGAGCAGAATTCGTACAATCTTAAAAAATTTTCTCGCTTTACAATTTCCATTGACTGGCAAATCAGGATATCATAGCCAATCGCGTCACATGATAACTACGATGCTACCGAACGCACCGTCCCAAACATGTAGTAAAGTATACATTTCTGGAAACATCACGTCGCCGCTACGGTCCGCAATATAACAGTCTTAAATGGCAAAATGCACGCATCAAACCCACCGACTTTCCAACGCCACGCCGTTCACTTAACGACAGTTCATCAGCGCTACGATATCAGAATTTTCCGGAAAGAATGCTGTAGCCTTGCTCGCAGCGGCTGGATGGTGACGCTGATAGTTGCCGACGGCAAACGCGATGAAACGGTTTCAGGCGTTCAGATAGTAGATGCAGGACGCAGCCGCAGCCGGCTATCTCGAATGCTATTCGGTTCGCTACGAGTGTTGCGGCTTGCCCTAAGAATGGACGGGCACATTTATCATTTTCACGACCCGGAACTCATCCCTGCCGCGCTCATTCTAGCGTGGTTTGGGAAAAGCGTTATTTATGATGCTCATGAAGATGTTTCTCGCCAGATTCTTACCAAGCCATGGTTGCCTCGCTGGGTTCGCCGGCCGGTGTCTGCCGTTTTTGAAAGCCTAGAGAACTTTGCCGTTAGGAGATTCTCGGCAGCTATCGGCGCGACACCACACATTGCCGCTCGTTTATGTCGATTAAATTCCCTATCCATAGCAATTAATAACTTTCCGCTCAGGGATGAGATCGAGTCTCTAGAACCCAATACGCCGCGCATGACAACGCGCGACCGCGTCGCCTGCTATGTTGGCGGAATAACCCGCATCCGAGGCGCGATCGAGATGGTCAGTGCTATGGAGCACGTAGACGGGCGACTAATTCTTGCGGGCCCGATCGAGGATGCAGCTCTAGAGCGTGAACTACGTGCTTTGCCAGGGTGGTCCAAAGTTGACTATCGCGGCGTTGTTAGCCGCGAGTCAGTACGAAAAATTTTTTCTGAGTCTAGGCTTGGGCTTTTGCCACTTCTACCAGCGCCGAATTATCTTACTTCGCAGCCAACTAAGATGTTCGAGTACATGTCTGCCGGTTTGCCAGTAATTGCATCTGACTTTCCGTTATGGCGTTGCATTCTCGGCCAGCACAACAGAGGCATTCTCGTTCCAGCTGGTGACGTGACAGCTTTAGCGGCCGCCATTCAGGAATTACTTGATCAACCAGAACGATGCCAAGACATGGGAATACGAGGGCTGGAACTAGTCAGTACATCCCACAATTGGGACGCGGAGCAAAGCAAGCTCATAGAACTCTACAGTCGTTTCGGTTCAACTTGATCAAGTGCCACCCCCTACAACGCCAGCAGCGCTACTATCGGTTTACATAAAATTTGCGCGCTTGGTATGCAGCTTCACTACCTCGCGATGACGCTTCCTTTTTCGATACGCACTGTCTTTGTTTCCTTACCGCGTCCGGCCAAGCAAGCCATCGCTATGGCAGCCGACGCCTTTTTGCTTTTTGTGGCCTTTCATGCCGCGGTCTGGCTGAGATTCGAATTTTTCTTCCTTACGCATCATTACTTTGTACTGTCATTGATTGCCGTATTAAGCGGAATCGTTGCACAAGCTATTTTTGGCGTTTATTTGCACGTTCTCCGCTACATGAACGAGCGCGTAATTTTCGCCATACTCGGTGGCATAGTTGTTTCGGTCATGGCGGCGGTGTCCGTAGCCACGTTCTTTAGATTCGCCGGCGGGGTCTCGCGGGGCGCGCTTGTTATATATGTTTTGCTCGCTCTTGTTGCCTTGCTTGGAATGCGCTATCTCGGTAGGCGATTATTATTTCCCGACGCCAACGGTGGGGTGAATAGCCAATCGCGAGTGCCTGTAGCCATCTATGGAGCAGGCAGTGCTGGCTCGCAGCTTGCAGCAGCGCTAGTTAAAAGCCCTCATTACAAGCCGGTGGCATTACTGGACGATGACTCCGCAAAGCACCGGCTTGTAACATCCGGCTTGCGCATCTATCCGCCCACCCACCTGGACAAGCTGATTCGACGACATGATGTGCGGCAACTTTTAATAGCAATGCCAACCGCGTCTCGAAAGAGGATAAAGGAAATCATTGAGCAAGTTGAACCTTACCGTTTACGCGTGCGTCTTGTTCCGAGCCTTCGAGAGCTCGTCGACCAAAGCGATCCGCGGCGACTGCGTGACTTACAAGTAGAAGATTTGCTTGGGCGGGATCCCATCGCGCCTATTCCTGATCTACTCGGGAGGTGCGTAACGGGTCGAAATGTGATGGTAACGGGTGCAGGCGGCTCGATCGGATCTGAACTATGCCGTCAGATAATCAAACTACGACCAGCAACGCTGGTGCTGTATGAAATATCAGAGCCGGCGCTCTATAACATTAGCCAGGAGTTGGCAACACTCAATAGCTCAAACGCTAGGGTCATCAGCGTGCTCGGTTCTGTGCGCAACGAAGCCCATTGCATGCAGTGTATTCGCCAATATCAAATAAATACTATTTATCATGCTGCAGCCTATAAACACGTTCCGATCGTCGAGCAAAATATTGCGGAAGGCCTGTCAACAAACGCTTTAGGAACTTCGTTATTGGCGCACTGCGCAATCCGCGCGGGAGTCCATGATTTCGTCTTAATTTCGACGGACAAGGCGGTACGCCCAGCAAACATCATGGGCGCTTCCAAGCGCTTAGCTGAATTGATTTTACAGGCTTGCGCTCGCGTTCAGGATAGAACTCGGTTCTGCATGGTTCGATTCGGTAATGTTCTGGATAGCTCCGGCAGTGTGGTGCCCTTGTTTCGCAAACAGATCTTGTCTGGCGGCCCAGTTACCCTTACACACCCAGAAATCACCCGCTATTTTATGACTATTCCTGAAGCCGCACAATTGGTGCTACAAGCTGGTTCCATGGGGGATTCTGGGTCGGTATATCTGCTTGAAATGGGCGAGCCTATTAAAATCTACGACTTGGCGGTTCGCATGATTCACATGTATGGCTTGACTGTTCGAGACGAAAAACATCCGGATGGAGACATAGAGATAAAAGTTGTTGGACTGCGGCCCGGCGAAAAACTCTATGAGGAGCTCTTAATTGGAAAGGATGCGCTACCAACGCAGCATCCTAGAATTATGCGCGCCCAGGAAAAAGAACTGTCATATGAGACCGTTATTAGCGGACTGACCAATATGGAGGCTGCTATTTCTAGCAACGACATAGAAAGGGCAGTTCAAATGCTAAAGGGCCTAGTACCCGAGTACACCCCTTATAAGCCAGAATGACCACAGCAGGAACGGAGCATAGCTCAGCATTCTCAAGAACTATTCTTGCAAATACCAGATTCACTTAGTTACTAAATCTTATGGTTTTATTGTCGTGGAGTACGCATGATTCCATTCTGCGATCAAAGCTCGCAAGAATAGAAGCAAACTGGTAGATCATGACTGATAAATTTTCTTATAGTGAATCTGGCGACGTATCGATCTGGCACGTCTGGGCGACGCTTCGCCACAACTGGAAGGTCATTCTGTCCTGCTGCATACTGGCGCTCGTTGTAGCGCTTACCTATATTGTTTTGGCGCCCCCGACTTATGAAGCGAAAGCGCAAATCCGCATTGGCCAGGTCGGTGGGCACGGCTTATTTGAAGCCCCCGACAGTTTGGCTGTACGACTGATGGCTGAGTACGGCATCAAAGGCTCCAAACGCCCCCTTGGGACCTCGTCGTATCTTAAGTTGGCAAAACCGCGCAGGGACGCTCATACCTCTACTATCGAACTGACGGGAGTAGCGAATCATCCCACCGCCGCAATCAACTTGCTTCAGCGAATATACGATGACCTTCTTGAGCGTCACGGAGAGGCATTTCGCACAGGCGTAGCTGCTCTTGAAAGTAGTTTGGAGAGCCTAGACCACCAATTGAAGGAGGTTTCTCGCGAATATGCTGAAATGTTGCAGTTACTTGAGCACGGACGGAACAGCGATCCTGCACAACTGGCATTATTGGCCATCCAGCGCGGCAACTTTGCACAACTGGCAGCAGACCTCAATAGTCGTCGCCCCAAACTAATCGCAGAGCTGCAACCCCCAAGTACGCAACCCACTATGCTGATAGGGCGGATCTACACTAGCGCGGAACCCAGCCTCATAAAGAATGCGATGATTTTGATTGGATCATTAATCTTCGGAATGGTGGCAGGAGTGATCTACGCCTTCTGTCGGGACTATTGCCGCCGAAACGCTACCTAAAGCGCATATCAGCGGCGCTTCTTGCGGTGTCCAATCTTTTAACCATGAGTTCGCCCTCACTTCTCAGAAGCGCCCTGACGTTGAGCGGGGGGGGGCCGTATTCGTGCCAGCCGGAACACGCAGGCCCGAGAGTGATAACGCGCATACGGGACCATACGTGAAGCGCCTTAAAGCTCACAGCACGCTGCGAAGCGTGTTTACCCTAGCGGGCGGGACCGCGTTAAGTCAGGGCCTAATTGTGCTCGCGTCTCCCTTGCTGACGCGGCTCTATTCTCCCGCGAGCTTCGGAGCCTTTACGGTTTTTGTATCGCTCTTGTCCGTCCTGTCCTGCGTGGCCACTCTTCGGTATGAGCTAGCGATTCCACTACCTAAAGATGACGATGAAGCACTAACGACCTGCATACTCTCGGGCGCGGTGACGCTTTTTTACACGGCGGCGACCGCGGTTCCATTGCTGTTCTTTTCTACAGCCATTGCCGAACTGGCGGGTGTCCCGGAGATCGCACCTTACTTGTGGCTTCTGCCAATCGGAATTCTTGGAGTGGGCTTCTATCAGTCTCTGTACTACTGGGCGGTCCGCTGTGGAGAGTACCCCACTATTTCCCGCACGAGGATATCCCAGTCACTGGCAATGGTCGTGATTCAGGTTAGCGCGTCCTTCGCGGGCATTGCCGGCCTGATCTTTGGCCAGGTCATCAGTCGATATGTTGGCATTTCATCGCTCGCGCGTAGCAGGCCAAGCGGCACCGTCATACGGGCCGCTTCGTCGCTTCCAGCGCTGCGGGAACAAGCCTTCCGATATAAGAGCTTCCCCCTATGGTCGGCTCCCGGCACGCTACTGAATACCGTGGGAGCTCAAGCTCCGATGCTGGCCTTCGCCGCGCTGTTCTCCTCCCATATTGCCGGCCTGTATGCCTTGACTCACCGCGTGCTCAGCATTCCCATCACGCTTATCGGTACGGCAATGGCCGATGTGTTCTTTTCCAATGCATCCGATGCGCACCGGGACGGCCGTCTGGGTCACATCACGGGTAATCTCTTGGACAAGCTAGTGACTTTTGGCCTGCCCATTGCCGTTGCCCTGATGTTGGCGGGACCAGACCTATTCCTGATAGTGTTCGGTCCCGAGTGGGTGGAAGCCGGTACTCTGACTACCTACGCGACGCCCTGGCTGTTCATGGCCTTGCTTGCATCCCCAGTGTCGCGCGTGTTCCTGGTTGCTGCGCGGCAGAAGGAACTTTTTGCCCTTCAAGTCCTGCAGCCTTGTCTCGGAATACTTGTCATCGCCATCGCCACGGCTTTCCGCTGGGAGTTCCTGCCGACCTTTATTCTGTTTTCGGCGGTTTATACGATTTTCTACGCACTTTATCTATGGCGTAGCCTGAGCATAGCCGCAGCGCGCCTTACGGACAGGGTGTGGCCCGCTCTTCGGGTAGGTGGCATCACTGCTCTGACTACGGGACTCCCATACACGTTCTTCTCGTCCATGCTTCCTTACGAGGGGCAGGCCCACGCATTGCTTAGCCTCGGGCTATGTCTGGTATTGACGCTGGCATGCTACGGGGTTCTGCTTTTGAGCCTTCGTTCCAGCAAGCGGTCCGATTAAGCAGCTTAGCAAAAGAATTTGGCGCCCGTGATTAATTTTTTTCTCGTACTCGCTATCAAGTGGCTGCTGGACCTAGTGTTCTGGCTCTACGTTGAGCCAATTTTTGGCGCGGACCCCTACCTTGCCGAGTACGGCGGGTTCGATTTTGGCAAATGGCTCATCGCGTCGGCGTTGGCCCCATTACTGTGGGCGTTCGCTCGCTGCTTGAAAACCACTTCCGCCCGAATTAGTTCCTTTTATATCCAGATCCAGTTCTTTATCATTGTCCTTCCATACCTCGTTCTGTTTGGTATGCAGGACCGGCCGTACTATCACATAATCATACTTTGCGGCGCGTTTAGCCTCCTGGTATTTCTCATAGCGTTAACCCCGCGCATCATCGTGCCATCGCCGCCGAAAATCGTTGCTTATGCGCTTGCCGCTGTAGGCGTAGCCTGCTGCGCGTATGTGTATCTGGGGCTGATGGCTACCGGCGGTCTAGCGCGGCTCAATTTCAACCTCTATTCCGTATATGAGACTCGCGGGGAGTACAAACATGCAATGCTCCCCGGTTTCGGCTACTTCGTCTCATGGGTAGCGTACGTAATTAACATGGCGCTGCTCGTCTATTTCCTGATCAAGCGCCGGTGGGTTTTAGTGGGAGGGGTTTTGGCGGCGCAGCTGCTTCTTTTCGGAATGACGAACTTCAAGTCCTTCCTGTTTGCTCCGATTATCGCGCTGGGCCTTGGCATCACGCGCCAACGCTTTTCCCTGGAACGGCTGCTCTTAGTAGGATCCATAACGGTTACCGTAGCGGGGGTTCTTATATACAACGCCGGGGAGCTAATGGGGGTCTCGATTTTGCGGAGAGTTTTTTTTGTCCCGGCCGCCTTGCACGGGCTGTACTTTGACTATTTCTCTGAGGCGCCGATCAGCATGCTCTCTGGGACGCGCTTTGCTAGTCTTTTTGGGGCCACCTACGACGAAACGACGGTTAGCATGATTGCAAGGCTGTTCTGGGGCCAAGATATGAGCCCGAATGTGGGCTGGGTCGGGGACGCCTTTGCACAGTTCCGCTGGAGCGGGGTCGTCGTGTATACTTTTGTCTTGGCGGCGTTGCTGAAAGTGGCGGATTGCGTCGTAGCAGAGCTAGATCCCAACCATAAGGCTATAGAGGGATTACTTGTTGGCTCCGCTTTCGCCTTATGTAGTTCCAGCCTTACGGCTGTGTTTCTCACCCACGGATTTTTTGTCCTTCTTGTTACTTTGTGGGTATTGAGCCACTTTCTTCGCGCAGTTCAGCGGCACTGACTTGAAAAATCCTTCATTGCTGCAACTCCGGTAGCAGCAGCACTGAAACCTTTATGGTCTCTTATCCCCTTGGCACATGCGCCATAAAAGTAACCGAATGAATAAATTTAGTCTATTTTTATCTATGGTCGGAAGCTATTTTGTGCTTTCGTCGGCCTCTATGGCGACATGTCTTTCTCCTTCCCCATTTCCGTATCCGGTCTTTGCCTCAGCCGCGCAATTCGCTAGCAGTGGAAAGTATGGCCTGGACGACAAAGGCATCCTTACGTTCGATTACGGCCGCGCCTACGGCGGTTTGGGCCGTTGGCACAACCCTTTTTTTATTGCCCGGTACGCACATGCGTTGTACAGGGATTGGCAAGAAACCCTATGCAAGGATGACTCCTTAAGGGACAAATTTCTATTACAGGCCACGTGGCTGCTGGAAAATCATCAAGAGGTAGACGGGATGGCTCTGTGGACATACCCGTTCGCAAATTCGTACTTTGGGGTAGAAGCGGGGTGGATCTCTGGGATAGGGCAATCACATATCGCAGGAGTTTTATTCCGAGCTCATGCGCTTACGGGGGATCGCCGTTTTGAACAAACGGGCCGTAAGGCTATTGAGCCCTACCTGAGATCTATAGTGGACGGGGGAGTGGTTTCCGAGGGCCCAGATGGCCTATGGATTCAAGAAGTCCCTAATCGGAATGGCAAAGCTTATAACATCCTAAATGGGCATATAACGGGCCTCGTGGGCCTTATAGATGTTAGCCAGTTCGATCCCGATGAGCGAATTCGTGACGTCGTACACCGCTCCATCGATGCCGTCAGGGACAACATCGAAAAATTCGACGCCGGCTTTACCTCTTTCTATTCGCTGCACGCAAAGGACGGTGAGCCGCATCGCTTAGCTCCTCGACAGAACTACAACGTTCTTCACACTTCGCAGATGCTCATGCTTTACGAGCTGGACGGCGACCCGCTTTTTCTGAAGATGGCCATGCGTCTACAACAGTATGAGCTTCTTGATGATATACGGACCGCGAAGAATTCTACGAATGCGAGCACTCATCCACCGAGTCAAGCAGCCGGCTATTTCGGAACCCGCTTTTGGTCTGACAATCAGTTCCCCACGTGGTACGAGGTGGACCTGAAAAGCCCAACATTATTGACCGGGTTGTTCATAGGCAGCTATATCGAGAGCGCTCGCCCCAAAGCTTTCACAATTTCAATCGCCACTAATGATGGCGATTGGACGCCGATATGGCACACCGATGAAAACCAGAACAAGGATACTTACCTGGAGTTTGTGAGCCCTACGGCAATCTCCAAATTTCGAATAGATATTCTCGCTGACAGCGGGAACAGGAATGTTGCTTTCAATGCAATTATGCCAATCAGAGCCGATCCCGGCTTGGCCCCTGTCACAAACTACTGCAATTATCGAGTCAGCAGAGCGGGTGGCACTATGAGCTATAATGTTCAACATGCTCTGGATGATGATCCAAACACCTCCATGGCGATTCACTGCGACGGCTACGTTGTATTACCCCCCACTGCAGGCGGGTCACTCACCATACAGGGCTCAAACAAGCCGACAGTCGAATTGCCTGTTGCCGTTTCTACCGACCTCCACAATTGGACAATGGTGGGCAGCCTTCGAACCGATGGCGCCGATTCCCTCAACGTAGATGCGGCTAAATATATACGTATCGGCTTCAGGAAAGATGTCGGCAGTTTGGACGGGATACGCTTTCGTGCGAGACAAGAAACGCTGGGTAGCGCGCCCCTTCGCAGTTCGGACTATACGGACTATAGAGAACTCGCCGGCAACGGCCAACTCAGAGATGCCGACTTTTTCCCGGGCTTTAGGCTACGGCACACAGTGGCGTCGCATGGAGGGGCTGTCGAATGAACCACGCAGTTCATGGAGTCGTGTTGTTGCTCCTATTAACTGGTTGCAGCGGCGAAGAATGGCCAGAGCATCGACCCAGCATAGCGGCGGTGGCGATTGGCGAGGCGGCAACCATCGAGTATCGCACTCGCGGATTGGTCGCTAGAACGGTAATCCCCCATTTATAGCAATTGCCAGAAGTAGGAAGGCTACGCGGCCATGGCGAGCCGCTGTTTTGGGGTAAATCCGCCCAGAGCCATATTTGGGCGCTCGT